>Ga0247610_10003748_pt1 | contig 16493 bp, 7 predicted proteins | sample 174DNAGHGhighgp2_FD_193483 | JGI IMG/M metagenome (GOLD analysis project Ga0247610, IMG submission 193483) | Sheep rumen microbial communities from Palmerston North, Manawatu-Wanganui, New Zealand - 1742 DNA GHGhigh gp2 | ecosystem: Host-associated > Mammals > Digestive system > Stomach > Rumen ... | reverse complement strand
TCAGCCTTGTTGCATTGTCTGCACGCAGGATGGCAAGTTCAGCCTCGTTGAGCTTAACCTGTACCTTCATCTCGTCGTTACGTGTTTTCAAACCATGCCGGACAGCACCCTCTACGTTTTTCATCAGTTCGTCGAGCAACTGCTTGTAGGAACGCGCCACGCCGGCAAGCTGTCGTGCACGAATTGCCTGCATATATGCTTCGTCGGTATTCAGGATGACTTGGCTCTCCGTAAGTCTGATGTTCTCGCTTGCCATTTCTGCTCCTCGTGAAGCCATGCGGTAAGCTGATGTTATCTTGCCGCCCATGTAAAGAGGTTGGGTAAGCGAAATGTTTCCGAGGAAGATGTTGCCGAGCTTATAATCAATCTTCTGCGACGGAAAGTCAGCATATTGGTTAAGCGTGTAGCTCCCGTCGGTTGCCATCGAGACATTGGGGACATATGTGCCTGTAGTGGGGTCCAATGTGTAGATGGGCAGCTGTCCGCCTCTAATAGTGAAGTCGCCTTTGTTCGTTGAATACAGGTCGGCGGCCATAAGGTTAATGCGTGGGAAATAATTCGTCTTGTATGCCTTGGCATCGTTGCGCGACTGCTCGAGCGTCAGCTTTGCTTTGGCAATGTTCTTGTTGTGTTCCAGGGCCAGTTCGCGAGCCTGGTTGAGTGTGATGTTACGCGTGCCTTCTTGGGCGTTAGTGTTGGCAAAAGGAGCCGCAAGCGCCAGTAGCATTACCACATTATATTTAATGTTGAGCATTGATAGTTGTTTTTGTTCTTAGTGTTAAACCTTGAATCCTTATTCTCCAATCTCTATTACGAATATTACGAAGATTATTTAATCTTAAAGAACATGGCGTAGAGAATGGGAATGAATATGAGTGTGATGAGCGTTCCGATAAACAAACCGCCCATGATGGTGACGGCAAGGCTGCCGAACATGGCGTCAGGAATAAGCGGAATCATGCCGAGGATAGTGGTGAGCGAAGCCATCATCACAGGACGCAGTCGGCTCTTGGAGCTGTTGACTAAAGCATCTCTTGGTTCCATGCCCTCGCTTATCTGCAGATTTATTTCGTCCATAAGCACGATTCCATTCTTAATCATCATACCAATGAGCCCCAGTACACCAACGATGGCCACAAAGCCAAACGGCTTGCCGGTAATCAGCACGGCAGGTATCACGCCCACAAAAATGAGCGGGATGCAGCAGAAGATGATTGTGGGCTTCTTGTAGTCCTTGAAGAGCATGATGAGTATCATGATGATAATAATGATGGCAAGAGGGAAACCATTGAAAAGATACTTCATAGAGCGGTCGCTCGCCATCTTCTCTCCTTGCCAGGAAAGCGTGTATCCTGTAGGCAGTTTTATCTTTTCAATCTGTTTGGCAATTTCTTTGCGCGCGGCTTCTGTGCCAATGCCAGGACGTGGCGAGCATTGTACACGCTGCTGGCGCTGACCGTTGTAGCGCATTACGACAGGCTCTTCCCATTTCAGTTCGACGGCTTTTGCCACCTGCTTGAGCGGTGTGGTCTTCGTAATCATCTCTATGATGTTGTTTTTGTCAATTGAGCCAGAGATGAGTTTCTGCAGAGTGTTTCGGCTGAGCAGGTTGTTGAAGTTGGGAATCATGCCAAATACGGGCACATTGTCAATGCGGTCCAAGTCGTTCCCCTGTCCGTCCGTACACTTTAACATAATGCTTTCACTATGTATGCCGTCATAGAATGTAGCGATGGGTATGCCGCTGGTATAGGCGAGGATGGATGTTGCAACATCGCTGCGGCTGAGGCCGGTCGTGCGGGCTGAGGGTTGGTCGTAGTTAATTGAAAGCACCGGCACTTGCGGCTCCCAGTCGGTTGTAGGCAGATAGACCTTGTCTGAGGCTGCAATCACGGCCATTGCCGAGTCTGCAAGCCTGTGCAGTACAGATGGGTCTGGACCGCTGAAGCAGACCTCGATGGGGTATTTCTTGAACATCAGATTGTAGCGCTTTAGCTTGATGTACGCATCGGGGAAGCGCTTGTTCAGCTCTTGCTGGATGTCATTGATGTTATCGGTCAAGGCCTTTGGCGTCTCGAAATCGATGATGAGTTCTCCGTACGAGAGTGATGGCGTGGCAACACTTCTAACGAGGTTGTATCGGCTCGGCGTGCCGCCAATAGAGGTTGTGATGTGTGTCACTTCCTTTCTCGTCTTCAGATAATCGTTTATCTCTGCCAAGTCCTGTGCCACCTGTGTGTGGTTGGTACCTTCGGGAAGTTTGTACTCCATATAGAGCTGGTCGTACTCCATGTCGGGGAAGAAGGCCTGGTTGAGGAATTTGTAGCTCCATACGCTCAAGACTACGAGGCCAATTGCCGCAACAACCATGGTGACGCGGAAGCGGAGCCCGAAGTTCATGATCTTCTCAAGCACGGCGTAGCTCCATCCCTTGTATGGGTCGTCATCGTTTCCATTGGCATTCTTCGGTGCCTTGAGCATGCGGTTCGCCATGACGGGGACATGTATGAGAGCAAGAATCCAGGACAACATAAGCGAGACGGCAATGACGATAAAGAGGTCGCGCACATAGACTCCGGCCGTATCAGGGCTGAGGAAGATGGGCCAGAAAGCCAGAATGGCAATGAGCGTTGCACCGAGCAATGGCATTGCTGTGCGACGTCCGATAATGGTGAGGGCCTCTTCGCGTGTCCGTCCCTGCTTCAGGTCAACGAGTATGCCATCCACGATGACGATGGCATTATCCACCAGCATACCCATTGCCAGGATGAATGCTGCGAGGCTCACACGCTGTAATGTCCCATCGAATCCTCCTAATACGAGCAGAGAGCCTAGTACTATCGTGAGAAGGCTAAGGCCGATGATAAGTCCGGACTTGAAGCCCATCGTGAAGATGAGTACAACGACAACGATGATTACGGACTCGAGCAAGTTGACGAGGAAAGTATTAAGTGCAGACTCGACGCGTTCGGGCTGGTTGAATATCTTCTCGAACTTCACGCCCAGTGGCATGGTCTTGCTGAGTTCGTCGATAGTTTTCTCTACTTGTTTGCCCACCTTGATGATGTCTTTGTCGGCCACGCCTGCGATTGAGATGCCAAGTGCACGGCGCCCGTCGCGTTTCATTTCATTACGGGTCGGGTCGGCATAGCCTTTATAGACATGAGCCACGTCACTGATGCGCAGTTGTTCGTCGTCGTGTCCCTGTATAATCATATTGGCGATGTCCTCCACTTGTTTGAAGCGGTCATCTACGGTGACGCGGACACGATGTGTGCCATTGTCATAGTATCCGGAATAGGTGGTGCGGTTTTGGTTGTTGAGTGTTTGGATGACCTCGACAGGCATCACGCCGAGGTTGGCCATCTTGTCCTGGCGCATCTCAATGTAGATGCATTCTTGTCTTTGACCGTATATCTCAACTCTTGCCACACCTTCGATGTCGGCGACGTTGCGCTTTATGAGTTCTGCATAGTCGGACATCTCTCTGTCGCTTAGTCCGTCTGCGGTAAGAGCATAGAACATGCCATAGACATCGCCGAAGTCATCGCGAACTATCGGTGTGGAGGCTGTGCTGGGGAGCGATGATGCAGCATTGTTTACCTTGCGGCGCAGGATGTCCCAGCGTTGCTCTACGTCTTCGTCTTTTACTGTTGTTTCGAGTTCGACAGTGATGAGGCTCAAGTCGTTCATTGACTGGCTCTGCACATTGTCGATGCCAGACATCTCGCGAATGGCTTTCTCGAGTTTGTCGGTTACTTCAAGTTCCACCTCATGTGCTGATGCACCGGGATATGTGGTAATCACCATCGCCTGCTTTACCTTGATGGCAGGGTCTTCCAGTTTTGGCATGAGGTCATAGTTGACGATGCCTCCGACCACTAGTATTGCGACAAAGAAAGAGACGAGTTTGCTGTTGCGGAGTCCCCAGCGGGAAAAATCAAGTTCCATAGTTTGCTTACTTATACTTATAGTAATCCTCCGACATTGGCTTTAGATGTCTTTTCTAATTCTCTCACGTGCTGGCCGTCGGTGAGGAAGCGTACGCCGGCGCATACCACTTTCTCTTGCGGTTTAAGTCCTTTCAGCACTTGTATGTTTCCATTGAGGTCGATGCGGCCCACTTCTACGGCTCGGCGCTTGACGGTGCCAGCTTTGGGGTCGAACACGAAGACTGATGTCTGTCCGTCCTTTCTGTCAATGGCGGTGGTGGGCACGGTGACGCCATCCACTTCGTTAGGTGCGAGATATGAGACATATACCATAGTGGACATGCCTGGCGTTATCTTCTGGTGGTCGTAGCCACCCTTGATGCGCAGCCGTGCGGCATAGAGTTGTGTGGCATTTGCTTCTTTGCTGACACGCACGACTTCGAGCGGGTATTCCTTTCCGGGAGTTACTTCGAAGGAGCAGGTGGCTTTGAGCAACTCGTTCTGACGTGCATAGTCGCTGGCGGGGACGAACACTTCGATTTCCACGTCGCCGGCATTGAACATCGAGATGACCGGCATTCCTGCGCTGACGGTTTCGCCTGACTCGTGTATCTTGCTCTTTATGTAGCCGCTGATGGGGGCATAGAGTCGCGTATCGGAGAGTTGGTTTTTGTGGTGTGCCAGCTTCTCGGTGATTTGCTGCAGGCCGTAGCGAGCGCGGTCGTAGTTTGATGCGGTTGTTCCGTTCTCTTCGTAGAGTGCTATTACCCTCTCGGCATCGGCTTTGATCTGTTCGTACTCGGCTTGCGTGGCGGCGAGCTGCACCTGATAGTCGCGGGGGTCCATCTGCGCGATGAGCTGTCCTTTCTGCACGTATTGTCCTTCCTTAACGAAGATGCGCTGGATGGGGCCGCTTATGCGGAAGGCAACGTTTACTTCTTCCGAACTCTTCGTCCTGCCCGGATAGCTTAGTTCTGCTGCGTCGCTAATTCGCTCTGCTGCGGCTGTCTTGACATATTGGATTTCTTCTTCCGCTTTGTTTTCGGAGTTGCCACACGCTGTGAGCAGTGGGCAGATAATGGTTATGACTGTTTGAGCAAACCAGAAGTTGACTCTTTTCATGGGTGTTATGTGATTTGTGGGTTAATAATTTGGTTTTCTTGGCATACGGGTGTGTGGTTTTGGTGTGGCGTGGGGGATTTACTCCCACTCGATTGTCGAAGGCGGCTTTGACGAGATGTCGTAGCAAACGCGGTTGACTCCTTTGACTTTGTTGATGATGTCGTTTGAGACTTTTGCCATGAAGTCGTAGGGCAGATGTGCCCAGTCGGCGGTCATTGCATCTGTGCTTGTTACGGCGCGCAGTGCTACGGGGTTTTCGTAGGTGCGTTCGTCGCCCATTACGCCGACGCTTCGCACGTCGGAGAGCAGGATGGCGCCTGCCTGCCATATCTGGTCGTAGAGTCCCCAGTCACGCAGTCCTTGAATGAAGATGTCGTCGGCGTCTTGCAGGATGCGTACTTTCTCTGGAGTGATTGCACCGAGGATGCGAACTGCGAGGCCTGGCCCGGGGAAGGGGTGGCGGCCTATGAGATGTTCGGGGATGCCCAGTTGCCTGCCCACGCGCCGCACTTCATCCTTGAAGAGCCACTTCAGTGGTTCGCACAGGGAGAGGTGCATTTCTTCTGGCAGTCCGCCTACGTTGTGGTGGCTTTTGATGACTTTGCCTGTGATGTTGAGGCTTTCGATGCGGTCGGGATAGATGGTGCCTTGTGCGAGCCACTTGGCGTCTGTGATTTTCTTTGCTTCGGCGTTGAACACTTCGACGAAGTCTCGGCCGATGATTTTGCGCTTCTTCTCCGGTTCGGTCACGCCGTCAAGGTCGGCAAAGAAGCGTTGGCTGGCATCTACTCCGATGACATTCAGTCCCAGGCACTCATAGTCTTTCATGACGTTCTGGAACTCGTTTTTGCGTAGCATTCCGTGGTCCACGAAGATGCAGGTCAGGCGGTCGCCGATGGCTCGGTTAAGCAGTACGGCTGCCACGCTGCTGTCCACTCCTCCGGATAGGCCGAGGATGACGCGGTCGTTGCCTATCTGCTCGCGCAATTCTGCTATGGTGGTCTCCACGAAGTTTGCGGGGGACCAGTCCTGGCGGCTGCCGCAGATGTCAACCACGAAGTTCTTCAGCAACAGGGTTCCCTGCAGGGAGTGGAACACTTCGGGGTGGAACTGAACGCCCCAGATGGGTTCGTTGTCGGCGGCATAGGCGGCGTATTTTACCTTTTCGGTACTTGCGATGGCGTGGAATCCGCTGGGAAGGGCTGTAATCGTGTCGCCATGACTCATCCATACTTGGCTGTTTTCGTCGAATCCCTTGAAGAGCGGGTCGTTGAGGTCTATGGTGGAGAGGTTGGCGCGACCGTATTCGCGACTGCCTGCCGGCTCCACTTTGCCTCCGAGTGTGTGGCTCATGTACTGGGCGCCGTAGCAAATGCCAAGGATGGGCATGCGTCCGCGGAACTGGTTCAGGTCAACGCGGAATGCCTCGGGGTCATATACGCTGTATGGGCTGCCTGCCAGTATGACGCCTATCACGTCGGGGTCGGATACTGGGAACTTATCGTAAGGCAATATCTCGCAGAAGGTGTCGAGCTCGCGCAGGCGGCGGGCAATGAGTTGGGTGGTCTGCGAACCGAAGTCCAGAATGATTATCTTCTGTTGCTGCATATAAATATATATGTGGGTTTATGTTATTTCGCGTGCAAAGGTACAAAAAATAATTTGTACTTTGTTGTTCGATGTGCTGAAAATGTTGGTAGTGCGTGTGGTATTGTGCGGCAGTGGAATTGACAATATGTCATATAAATGCGTATAATGCTTACACTATGACTTTTTTACAATGGGTGAAAACGGCCGTATTTGCTGGCGGACGTGGTTTTGGTTGGAATTTCGGGGAAATGCGCGTGTTTGGGCGAGGTGCTGAAAATGAGAGACTTGTGTGTTGCATGGAGGTTGGAGGGGAGGGTGAATGCCATCTTTCTGTAGTAAAAACAGCCCATTTCACCGTAAAAATGCCCTCCTCCCATAGCGAAAATAATGGCGATGCAGGCTGTTGCGTGAACCGATGCGGCGTGTTGCGTTCGCCTTTGCTCTGTGTGGCGTAATCCGACACACCGTGCTGCGTTTGCAAAAGTGGCTTATTTCGCGCTATTTTTCTCTGTGTTCTGTCGTAATTTAGAATAGCAAATAGAAAGTAAAGCGGCATAATAAGTGTGCAAAGTGTCAAAGTTACAGATATTGATTTTTGTCAATATCGATGCCTCTTCTGCTGGGTGAATGATAAAATATATGCAGGCTGCTGCGGCTTTATTCTTAATTTATTTGTAATTTTGCACGCAAAATATCGACAAGTATAGGGTATGGCAGCATCCAGATTCGTGATACAGAATGCGACAGTCGTCAATGAGGGTAGGCTTTTTCAGGCAGATGTCGTGGTAGAGGAGGGACGAATAAAGAGCATCTCCAGCGCACCGATGGAGGCGGCGTATGGCGGGTGTCAGGCTATCGATGCTACGGGTATGTATCTTTTGCCCGGCATCATCGACGGCCATGTCCACATGCGAGAGCCTGGGCTGACGCGAAAGGCCACGATGGAGAGCGAGACGAGGGCGGCAGCCAGAGGTGGCGTGACGACTGTGCTGGACATGCCGAATGTCGTACCCCAAACAACAACCAACCAACTCCTCCAGGAGCGCTATGACATCGCCAGCCGGAAGTGTCATGTGAACTACGGCTTCTATCTTGGTGCGACAAACGATAATATAGACGAAATAGAACAGCTCGACACTTCATGCAGCCCGGGCGTGAAACTCTTCATGGGCAGCAGCACTGGCGGTATGCTCGTGGACCGCGAAGAGCAGCTCCGGCAAATCTTCCGTCGTTCCCCAGCCCTCATCATGACGCACTGCGAGGACACCGCTCGCATCAATGCCAACATGGCGGCAGTCAAAGCTCAGTATGGCGACGACCCCGACGTCCGATTCCACCCCGTTATTCGCGACCGCCAGGCCTGTTTCAAAAGCACAGAATTGGCTGCCCGTCTGGCAAAGGAGGAAGGCGCACGACTGCATGTGGCACACATCACCACGGCAGAGGAACTGGAACTCTTTGATGCTAACGACCCTACAATCACGGCCGAAGTGTGCGTCCCGCATCTGCTTTTCTCCGATACGGACTATGCAGCGCTCGGCACCCGCATCAAGTGCAATCCTGCCATCAAGACGACTGCAGACAGAGACGCCCTTCGGAAGGCCCTGACCGATGGTCGCATACGCACCATCGGCACGGACCACGCACCGCATCTCCTCACCGAAAAACAAGGCGGATGCTGTAAGGCAATGAGCGGAATGCCTATGGTGCAGTTCTCCCTGGCTGCCGTCCTCGGCCTCGTGGAAGATGGCGTGCTCAGCATCGAGCGTGTAGTACAGCTCATGTGCCACAACCCGGCCCGACTCTACGGCATCGAGGAGCGCGGATTCATCCGTGAGGGCTACCGCGCCGACCTCGTACTCGTACGCAAAAAACAGTGGCAGGTCAGCAACGACTGTATAGAGAGCCTCTGCGGATGGAGCCCCTTGGAGGGTAGTACACTCAAATGGAAAGTGGAAAAGACCTGGGTGAATGGCTGTCTCGTCTGGGATGGACTACGCGTCAATCCCACCATTCTGGGCCACCCCGTCAGAATAAAACAGCAAAATTCTACTGCCGCCGAGTAAACCTTTGCACGACGGACTTGTCAAAACAACGAAGCAAAACAAATTCCAAACCTCATAATTCATTATTGTGAAACGTATATCGACCCTCGTCATACTCTGCCTATGTTCGCTTATGGCAGTGGCACAAAAGGTGACAGTAAGCGGACTGGTAATGGACGGAGCAATGAACGAGCCAATGCCTGGCGCCTCTGTCGTGTTGATGCAACCCAAGGATAGCGCACAGGCTGCAGGCGCATCGTCCGACCTCGAAGGTAAGTTCAAACTCCCAACCGTCAAAGCCGGAAATTATATACTGCGCGTCAGCTACATCGGCTTCCAGACGTATTTCCGAAACATTACACTGCCTAAAGGCAATAAGAACATAAACCTCGGCACAATCACCTTGCAGGAAAACAGCAAGATGCTGAAAGAAGCCGAAGTGACGGCCAAACTCGCACAGGTGGAAATGAAGGCAGATACATTTGTGTATAATGCCGACGCATATCGACTGCCCGAGGGCTCCATGATGGAAGAACTGGTGAGGAAACTACCGGGGGCCGAAGTGGACGACGAAGGCAATATCAAGATTAACGGGAAAAGCATCTCGAAAATCATGGTCGATGGCAAGGAATACTTCCAGAACGACACCAAGATGGCCATGAAGAACCTGCCCTCAAAACTCATCAAAAAGCTTAAGGCCTACGACAAAAAGAGCGACTACAGTCGCATCACCGGTATAGACGACGGCGAAGAAGAGACGGTGCTCGACCTCTCCGTCAAGAAGGGAATGAAGGACGGATGGGTAGGAAACTTCGACGGAGCGTATGGTACCGAAGGCCGCTACTCGGCAAAGTTCAACGTGAACCGCTTCATGGACCACAGCTATCTGTCCGTCATCGGCAGCCGTAACAACATCAACGACGGCGGCGGACGCTGGGGAGGGGGCGGCAGCGGCATCAATACCAGCACGATGGGCGGCGTGACCTTTGCGTGGGAAAACGGTAAACCGGAATATACAGCCGGATTGCTGAAACTGGGAGGAAATGTCCGCTACAGCAGCAACGACAGCGAATCGATAACAAGAACCAACAGCGAAATGTTCCTCCCAACAGGGACAAGCCAGTTCTCCAATTCCAAAAACATCGGCACGAACTGGAACCAGAACATCAATGCCAATTTCCAACTCGAGTGGTTCCCCGACAGCATGACCAACATCATGTTCCGCCCCAACTTCAGCCACTCGAATGGCGACAACTTCTCGAACAGTCGCAGCGTCACCTTCAGCAGCAACCCCTTCAATGCCGGCTTGACAGATCCCGTTGAAGAGTATAAGGATTGGGCAGATCCAGACAATATCCGCGTCAATGGCAACGAGCGCGTGAACAGCGGCAACAGTCATAATAATAATGTCAATGCCAGCTTGCAGGTGAATCGCCGCCTTGTGATACCGGGCCGCAACATTACTCTCAATATCGAAGGCTCATATAGCGAGAGCGACAACGACTCATACAGCCGCTCAATGATACGCTATTTCCAACGCGGAGGAGAAATAAACGCCGACTACCAGAACATATTCTCCCCCTCCAAAAACTACAGTATTCAAGGCCGCCTAAGCTACACCGAACCCATCCTGAAAGGGACGGTCGTACAGCTGAGCTACCAAGCGCAACACCGCTTCCAGGACAACGACCGCAAGATGATGCATTATGAAGACCTGGAGCAAGCACTTATCAATAAGGGACTCGGAGACGTGACGGCAATGGACCTCTATAATGGCACATACAACGGAATGAATATCTCGGACCTGATTGACCTGACACAACTGAAGGAAGACCGCCAGAACAGCCAATACGCACAATACAAGGAATTCAATCAGTCCGTCAACCTCATGCTGCGCCACACCAGTACATTCGAAAACGGACAGGAGTTGCGCTTCAACCTCGGCGTAAACTGGCAACCGCAACGCACAGAGATGGACTACAAAAAGGGCGATGTGGACACCTCCGTGGTGCGTAAGATACAGAACTGGGCCCCACGTTTCAATATGCGCTGGAAAATATCGAACACCAGTCAGCTGCGCGTCCGATACTTCGGAAACATGAGCCAGCCATCCATGACCAACCTTATCGAGGTGATGGACAACAGCAATCCCCTTCGCGTCAGCACCGGTAATGCCGGACTGAAAAGCTCATGGAATGACCGTTTCAACATAGATTATAACAATTATATCACCGAGAAGCAAATGGGATGGAACATCAGCGCGTGGGGAAACATCAACCGCCGTACCATCAGCAGCGCCACAATCTATGATACGCAATCGGGTATCAGCTACAGCCGCCCAATGAATATCGACGGCGACTGGAATGCAGGAACATGGATGGGCTTCAATACCGCTCTCGATAAAAACAAACACTTCAACTTCAACATCAACCTGAACCTCAGCCATGCCAATAGCGTCGGATACATCAGTACAGACCTGGACGAAAACGCAAAGAAATATGTCGTAGACAAAATCGACATGGAGGGTCTCTTTGGTTATATGGATGGAAATGGACTCCTGAAGAAGTCCACAACCAAAAGCACCAATATCGGTGACAACCTCCGCATTAACTACCGAAACGACCTGATAGAGGTCGGCGTCAACGGCGGAATGAACTATCAGCACGCTCGCAACGATATGCAGAAAAACGGAAACCGCGACACATGGTTCTTCAACTATGGGGGAAATGTCGTCATCAATACCCCATGGAACATGCAGTTCAGTAGCGACATATCACAGCAAAGCCGTCGTGGTTACGACGACGCCTCCATGAACACCAACGAGCTCATCTGGAACGCACAACTCAGCCAGAACTTCCTCAAGCAGAAGAATGCTACGGTCAGTGTGCAATGGTACGACATCCTGCGCGAACGCTCAAGCATCAGCCGCAATTACAGCGCTACTAATCGTAGCGACACATGGACAAACGCTATCCATAGCTATGTCATGGTACACCTGATTTATCGCTTCAACCTCATGGGAAACAAGGAGGCACGTGCAGCCGGCTTCAAAGGAGGCGGTGGTCCTGGCGGCTTTGGCGGCGGTGGACGTGGCTTTGGCGGCGGCGGACGCTTCTAACCATTTCTTTCTGCCCTAAACGACATTGGCGTTTGCCCTACATAGAGGCGGAACATCTTGTTGAAATAGGAAGCCGAATCAAAACCAAGTTGGAACGAAATCTCCTTGCAGGAAAGATTCGTGCCGAGCAGGCAATCCTTCGCCCGTTCCATCTTTAGACGCAAAAAGTATTGGGCAGGAGGGAAACCTGTATAGTCCTTGAAGACCTTGCGGAACTTAGAGTAACCCATCCCGACCGTTGCTGCAATTTCTTCCATCCTAAGCTCTTTGCTGAGATTTTGCCTCATTAATTTCATGGCAAGGTTAATGTTGTATGCGTCAGGATTGTCGCGGAAAGGCAGTTGCCGGCTCCTGGCATAAACGGTGCTTAGAATGAGGCAAATGTATCCTGCCAGCTGTTGCTGGTAAGCCGGCAATTGGTCGTCAGCCGTCTCGCAAGCCTTCTCAAAGGCAGAACACAGGGTGCTTGATACACCGACATGGTGAATGGGGCTTGTGCGGTCGGGAAGGACTTTGTTCAAAATCTTATCAGCGAGTTTGCCTGCGAAGCCAATCCAAGCCTCCGACCATCCTGTCTTTGGATCCGGAGCATAATTGTGCCATTCACCTGGGTAGAGCACAACGACATCACCTGCACGAAGTTTGGTGCGCTCTTGATGCTCAGAGACGAACCAACCGCTACCTTTCAAAATATATAATATTTGGGTCTCCCGAAGTATTCGCCCCTTGTTGGTAAAAAAGAGGTAGTCTTCGGGGTGGTCTCCGATGGGGTATGTACTGCCAGGAGGCACATCTTGCAGACCGACTGTTTTGGTAATGATGCCCCATTGATAATCTGTTTTCTGGGGAAGAAGGTATTTGACGGAAGCCATAATGTACTTTTATGCGAATGACAGGGCAAAGTTAGGAAATCGTTGGCATATATCAAAATATTACATTCAAAAATCATTTCTTTTGCTTGTTTGTACATATGAAAAACGAACTTTGCGCTCATAGAAATCATAATTTAGCCAAATTAAAACACAAAAAATATAAGATTATGAAACATTTGTTGTCCTTTCTCATGATGTGTGTCACCGCGAATGTGGTGTATGCACTTGATGTTACTGGCCTTCGTACTGAGGATTACCGGAATCCCATTGGTATTGACAAGAGTTCAATTCATCTGTCATGGCAACTTGAAAGTGAGTTGCGCGGAGTAATGCAGACTAGCTATAAAGTGCAGATTGCACGTGATGCAGCTTTTGGCAATGTGGTATGGGAGTCTGGAACCATCAATTCTGATCAGAGTGTTGACGTTGAGGCTCGTGGTTTTACCCCATCTGCCGAGACACGTTACTATTGGCGTGTCACAGTGACGGACAACAAAGGCGAGACAGCTACCAGTACGGAGAAGGCATACTTTGAGACTGGCCTTATGACTGCCAATGCATGGAGCGGTACGCATTGGATTAAGGCAACGACGAATGAGCCAGGTGCAGAGGGTGAGGCTTCTATTGAGGATTACGAGGTAGAGGTAAAGTTCAACATCAAGGCACTTGCTGCAGGTCTCATCTTTGCAGCATCCGACCATAGTAATTATTATATGTGGCAAGTTAACACGAATGGCAGTCTTCGTTTCCGTCCTCATCGTTGGTCGGGTGGCAATCCCGCTTGTCTTTCGGAGAATGCTATTACGCGTGTCAGCGTGAAGAATGGCGAGCAGCACACGCTTACTATAAAAGTAACAGGTGCCAATACTGCCCGTACCTACATTGATGGCGTGCTTATTGATACACGCACAGGTGACTTTGCTTATGGTGATTTTGGTTTCCGCGAGGATTATGACAATGGTAATCAGCCGGAGCAGGCATATTTTGATGACTTTAAGGTAACTTCGGGCGATAAGGTGCTTGTAGAAGAGAATTTCAACGGCAGCACTTGTATGTTCCAGAGTGGTACGCTGCAGAGCGGGCAGTTTTATGTGACGGGCCCTGCTACTTACGCTTGGATGCGTAAGGTGGCAAAGCCGGTTCACTTTGATGTGGAATATGACATGACTCTTGTCAACGACAACGCCAGCATCTGCTTCAGTGCGACTTCCAGTAATACCTACATGATGTGGGCTATCAATACGTTGGACGTTGCTCAGCCTGTTGTGCGCCGTCATGTCTATCTGAACGGGAATCTCAATTACAGTGACACGCCTATTACTGCTTTCAGCAAGGCAGACCTCCTTGGCAAGCAGCATCATATCGTTTTGGAATGCGAGACGCCTTACGTGCGTACATATATAGATGATGTATTAGTCGATACTTTCGAGGACACACAAGGCGTGTTGGCTGTTGGCGATCTCGGTGTGCGTGTCAGTGCGACTGGTAATGAGCGTGAGAAGGCATACTTTGACAACATTACACAGATTGTATATGACGAACAGAGTAATGCTACTGTAACATTCAGTGAAGACTTCGAGGGCGCTGGAAACGCCTTTAATGCAACAGACATTCGCGACTTCGGAGGCAGCCGTCAATGCTACATGGAGGCAGCCGTCGGTGGTTCCAAGCGTCTTATGCAGCAGGATGGCAGCATCACTGCTGGCGTTCCTATGTTCCGCAAGACCTTTGAGCTTGGGGGGAATGTGCGTCGTGCGCGTCTCTATGCAACAGGCTTAGGTGTCTATAATGTATATATCAACGGCGAGCGTGTGGGGCAGACCGACGACGATGGCAACACCCTTTATGATGAGCTCAAGCCTGGTGCAACGGAGTTGAAGAAGACGGTGTTCTATACCACTCACGATGTGACGGCTTTGTTGCGCGAGGGTAAGAATGCCATTGGTGCCGAGGTGTCGACTGGCTGGTGGAACGGTGCTATCGTCCACGGAATGTACGGCAATAAGCCCAACGCCTTCCGTGCTTTGCTGAAGGTGGAGTTGGAGGATGGCAGCATAAAAGTTATTCCTACAGACCTCACATGGCTTAGCAACACCAATGGTCCATTGCGGAAGGGTGATGTTTATAATGGTGAGACCTACGATGCACGCCTGGAGGATGGTCAGTTCATGCCCGACTATAATGACAACGATTGGTTTGGCGTTGCTGTGAGCAATGACTTTCAGGGTGAGATTCGTGCCTTCGAGGGGCCTGCCATTTTGGCTGTCGAGGGTTTGCGACGTTATCCGCAGACGATTCAGATATACGAGGGAACGAAGTCCAACGGTAAGACTTTTGGCGCGATAAATGTTGTCTCCGAATTATCCGGACAGAACAATTTTACGCTCAAGGCAGGCCAGACGGCTGTCATCGACCTTGGGCAGAATGCTGCCGGCTGGGTGAGCTTTACGGCCAAGGGCTTGACGGGCACGAAGCTTCGCTTCCGCTTTGGCGAGATGCCTAATACGACGGGCGACCGCGGCCGTGGTGACGATGGCCCTGCCGGCTCTGTCTATACGGAGAACTTGCGTTCTGCCGAGGCTACACTTTATTATACCCTCCGGGGTGCTGCCGAGGGTGAGTCCTTCCATCCCACGACTACTTACTTTGGCTTCCGCTATATTGAGGTGACCACTTCTGCTGATGTTGAGCTGAACAATGTTATCGGTGAGACGGTGACCAGTGCTGTCGAGGAGAAGACTTCTTTCCGTACCAGTCACGAGGATGTGAACAAACTCTACAGCAATGTCATTTGGGGACAGCGTTCCAACTTCGTCAGCGTGCCCACCGACTGCCCGCAGCGCGATGAGCGTATGGGTTGGACTGCCGACACGCAAGTGTTCTCGCTGACAGGTCTCTACAATGGTGATACTCGCAACTTCTATAAGAAATGGATGCGCGACATGCGTGATGCCCAGCGCTCGGATGGTGCTTATCCCGTCATTGCGCCTTACCATTGGGGTGTGGAGTATGCTTCGACGGGATGGTCTGAGGCAGGCATCATTGTTCCCTGGAATGTCTATATGATGACAGGCGACAAGGACATCCTGCGCGACAACTTCGAGGCTAACGAGCGCTACATGCAGTTCCTTACGACTAAGAGCGGCGACGGCTATCAGTACAATGGTTCCGACCCCATACACGGCGACTGGGTGGCTTACGTCAGTACCGACGGGCGCTACATCAGCGTCAGCTACTATGCCTACACTGCCGACCTTATGGCACGCACCTGCCGTGCTCTTTCTGAAGAGGAAGGCGACATCTACAGCCAGAAGGCTGAGCAGTATGAGCAGCTCTTCCAGAATATCAAGGCTGAGTGGAAGACCCGTTTCCTGAACAGTACCACTAAGATTCCGACTCAGGCTACACAGTGTGGTTGCCTTATGGCTCTCCGTTACAATCTGTTGCCCGATGATAATTCTGTTATTAAGACGCGTGCATATCTGCATCGCCTCATTGCGAACAATGCTTATAAGCTCAATACCGGCTTCCTCGGTACTGCCATCCTCAACCAGACGCTTACGGATAACGGCTACATCGACGATGCCTACACGCTGTTGCTCCAGCGCAACGACCCCTCTTGGCTTTATAGCATCGACCAGGGTGCAACGACCATCTGGGAGCGATGGAACTCATATACGGTGGCAAACGGCTATGGTCCCGTCAGCATGAATTCCTTCAATCATTATGCTTACGGAGTAGTGGCCGAGTGGATGTTCCAGCACATGGCAGGCATTGTGCCTGATGAGGCTCAGCCTGGCTTCAAGCATTTCGT
>Ga0247610_10003745_pt1 | contig 16507 bp, 9 predicted proteins | sample 174DNAGHGhighgp2_FD_193483 | JGI IMG/M metagenome (GOLD analysis project Ga0247610, IMG submission 193483) | Sheep rumen microbial communities from Palmerston North, Manawatu-Wanganui, New Zealand - 1742 DNA GHGhigh gp2 | ecosystem: Host-associated > Mammals > Digestive system > Stomach > Rumen ... | reverse complement strand
AGTCTCCGCCGTCTGCACGGTATTGGAGACGCCAAGCGCTCTCGCTGCTTCCTTTGGTCCAACTGATGCGGGCACTATTGGCGGTCAGGTTGCCTGCTTTCAAGGCGGTCGGAACGACGCAACTCGATACCTTGTGAACACTCACGTTATCCACGAACATCGCGCCGCCTTCGGAGGAAGTGCCGCTGGTCGGATTGGCGAAGAATTGTACCTTGATGGTCTGACCGCTATAGTCGGCAAGACTGATAACCGCATTGCTAAACGCACCCGGATAGGAGGATACATTACCGGAAGGATAGTACGTGCCTTTATCTACGAATGCACCACCGTTTGCGGATATTTTTACCTTCAGATTATTTCCTGCAATCGCCATATTGGCATAATCGAACGCCAATTCATACTCATTGCCGTCATTCGGAATAGCAATCTCCGGCGTGTTCATCAATGCAATACCGCTGTTCAATACGGAGTTATCCATCGCCAGCATGGTGTTTCCTAAACGGCTGTATGTGCCCCATATATACCCGGCACCCCAAGAAGAGGTGGTCGTCGAAGCCGAGTTGTCCCAACAATCCGGAACGATGTGATCGCTCAACCCTTCGAAATCGATATTCCATGAGGAAGAAGCATTCACGTTGATAACGCCGCAGAGGGTAGTGAAGGACACGTTGTCGCTCCACTCGCTCACGCTACCGCCGCAATCCGCTTTTACGCGCACGTAATATAAGGTGTTGGCTTTCAGACCCGTCAGCACTTTGGAGTTGGTAGCAACAGCTATCTCTTCGCCCCAACTGGCAGCATCTCCTTCCGACACCTGCATTTTCCATGCGCTCATGCCGTTCGCGTTCCATGTAATCGTTGCGCCCTCAGCCGTCTCGCTGTCTGCCGTGACACTCACACCCGTCGGCTTTGCACACGCCGGCTTCACGGAAACGGTAATGTCATCGATACATACGTAATCAGTAGATGTACCACCCGAATATTGGATTGCAAAACGAGCTCCGGCCGGCGCTCCAGAAACGGTCAGGTTTTCTACATGAATATAGTCATTTGATTGATCTAATGTGTGTACAGCCTGAAAAGAATTAATATTATCTACATTGGTGATATATCCAAAGATAGGGTTGCCATATGTATAGGTCTCCTGACTCCAATCGTCATAAAAAGTTTCTTTTGCATTATACCAAAAAGAAACCGCCAAATCATTGATATCCTCATCAAACTCAGGGAAAACAGCGGTAACGGTGCTGGTAGAAGTCCCTCCATACAAACGAGCCGCTTTTGAACCCGTATGTCTATAGGATGTGCCGGAGATTGCTCTAAACCAACCACTTGCATTGCTTAATACTTGTGCCCAGCAGGTAGGAGTCTCTCCTGAAGTGGCATCCTCAAATCCGTAGTTCCAAGGAATAGTGGAAATGACATCGCATCCGGTTGTAAACTCAGTAGAAGCAATCACACTCGTACCGTTAGAACTACGGTCGGATATGACATAGAATGTATAATCCGTTGCAGGAGTAAGTCCTGTAAGATTCACAGATTTGAAATTTGTAGAAACCTTGTTACTGGTCCAGCGAGCCTCTGTAAGAGAAGTTGCCGACGGCAAGCATACATACTGCCAAGCACTCTCACTACTCGTCCAACTAATGGTAGCCGTACTGCCCGTAACGGCACTCGCCGTTACACTAGTAGGTGCAGTCGCGTATTTCGGAGTGAAATCAAAAGTAAATTGGTTAAACGTAGTGGCAGTTCCGGAAGTTCCGCTATCATAACGATAACTATAAAAATAATTATAGGAGTTCGAATTCGAAGGATTTGTCTGCTTAAAATGAAGCTGACAATCAGTGTTAGAAGATGGATCGCCTATGCTATAGTGACCATCACTTACTATGTTTATTTTAAACTTCGAAGTCGAGGTGTTCAAAGTGCGGATATTATCTGTAGCTCCATTCTTATAAAGCAAATCAGCAGACTTAAGTTTGTTTGTTGCACTTGATAGGGTAGAATAGAGTCCATCCAATGTACGGTCATCCGACTCAAGTACCATCGTCATAGTAGAAGTATACGAACTTCCGCCAGAGTTGACACCTTTTTGAGTAATGTTTAGTGTGAATTGATTGGTGGTGATGGCATCTGACTGAACAACTTCAATACTTTGGATGACAGTGTTGTAATTGTACGTCGTTCCCCACGCTTTGTTAACGCCTGCCAGGCACATGAAAGCAGTCAACAGGATTGTAAAGATAAAATAAGTAGATTTTTTCATATAATTATTATTTAGTAGTTGTTTTGCATTTGTTGCATATATATCTTTGTAACCTCGAAAACGGACTGTATGAGCCCGTAATTGTTAGCAACCATTACAAAAAAGCAAACAGAAAAACCGCAGACTAATACCTTTCTTGCAATATGGTTTTGTACCTAAATATAATTGTATTCCGGAATCTGTTAACGAAAATTTCCAAAATAATGTGCAAAATTACTACTTTTCTCGGAAAAGAGAAAATATTTTACGTAAAAAAGATAAAAAATCTTCTTTTTGCAAACTGTATGTTACAAAATGGCCCAAAAGGTTCGAAAAAAATAATACGACGGATATCGCCGAAGATTGGTCGATAGATTGATGGAATGATGGAATGATGGATTGATGGAATGATGGAATGTACAAAGGGACTATGTACCATGTACAAAGGAGAATTGAGGGGAAAAATATACAGGATTTATGCAAAATGTGAGTTTTGGGTATTGTGTATATGAAAAAAAAGTTGTACCTTTGCGGCGAATTTTATCTATGGGATATGAAACGTAGTTTTGTTTTTGCTTTTTTTGCGTTGTTGGTGGCCATGTTTGGTATGCCATCGTCGGCTCAAACAGCGTTGCCTCACGACACCGTTCCGGAGGACCATCTTGCGTGGTTCGGCCTCAAAGGACCTGTAAAACAGATGGTCGAATACGACTACTGCGGCTATGGCAAAAAGGTGTGGCGTTTTGACGCGAAAGGCCGTTTGAGGGAGTATATCGAATACACCCATCCGTTCTTCGAATCCGGCGGCTGTGTGTTCGGCTTGTGGGCGCACTATCGCTACGGCTACGACGCCAACGGCGCGATCGAGTACCTTGAGACGTACAACGCGGATTACAACAAGGTAGATGCGTACGACGACCATGTGCTGGAGCTGTTTCCTCCCCGCCAGACTTACCCGGACTTGCGTCCGGAGGCGGAAAACGAGTTCGGCGACACGACGTTCTGTTTCTCCCGCTGGCAGGAGAAAGGCGACAAATACCATTACGATGCTTACCGGTATGATAGCTACGGGAATTGGCTCGAAACGGTTCATACGACTCTTGACAGCGATGCTTGTGCGAACGTGCGCGTGCGAGACATTACTTACTATGATTCTGCTCCTCAGCCGTCCGGCGTGCCTGTGGGCGAACTGACGGTGCTTCCGCCGGAGATAAACATGGAAACGGCTTTCGGCCTGGTTTTCCGTTACGGCGGCTATGTCTTTGAAGGCGCTCTCTATCCGCTGCATGAGGGATGGTGGGTCGTCCTGTCCCACTGGTGTCTCGACGAGATGGAAGAGATCTACCTCGACGAAGAGGACGCGAACGGTGACCCTATTCCAGCCGCCTCGCGATACAAAGACCCGTTTGCGGGAAAACAATACCCCATCATCAAAACCGATTCGGTCTCCTTCAGCTCGCGCAACTACGGCGGAGAGACCATCAAACTGTACAAAGAGACCGACGGCAAACGTGTATGGGACAAACTCAAAGTGCCTTGCCATCTGGATGTAGTGGATGCGGACGCGAAGACGCGGCGTTTGCTATGCCGGACCAACCCGAACGCCTGGGACTGGGACGAGAATCCGCAGTACTACGCGGTCTATGGCTGGATGGACGAAGAATGGGTCTGCGCGAACCTTTTAACTACTTGCCCATGACGAGGAGAGACTTATGAAAAAACAGTTCCTTGTGACAATTGCCCTCTGTTCCGTTCTGCCGGCCATGTGTTTGACCCGCGCGGAAGTGGAAACACTCGTCGATAGTGCGTACACGCTGGCGTTAGGAGGAGCTTATGCGCCAGCCATCGGAATCAACGAGGAAGGCTTGCGCGCCTTGCCCGAAGATTCAGTTGCGCTGCGGTGTGAGTTCTATTCGTGCCTGCTGTACTGTTACCATCGTCTGGGTGACTACGAGCAGGCACTACGTTACGGCGAACTATGCCTTGATTTCGATGAGCAGCAGGGCGATTCGGCGAATCTGTCCGCCTCGCTTGGTAACCTCGCCGGCATTTACTCGTCAGCGGGCCAGAACGATGTCGCCGTGCGTTACCTCGAACGCGCCATCGACATAGAGCGTACGCTCCTTCTGACCGATTCCGCACACACGCCGAAATCTCTTGCCGTTCGCGAGGCCATGCTCGGCGAAGTGCTCCTTGCGCAGAATACCGACTTGGACCGTGCTCTGCAACTGACCCAAGACGCACTCGAAACAGACCGTGCGCTCGGACGAAGACTGCAGGAAGGAATGCGACTCGCACAATTAGGACATATATACCAAGCGCTCAACAGGCCCGACGAAGCGCATCGTTATACCGAACAGGCGCTCTCGATAGCCAAAGAGACAGGCAACAGAATGACCGAAGTGCTGTGTTTACTGCAGCTCGAACGATACGAACAGGCGGCTGAGCTTGCTAACCGATACGGACTGAAAAAACAAGAATACGAGGCATGCAACCAACTATACAAAATAGCCAAGTCCAAAGCAGATAAAAGCAAGGCATTGAACTTCCTCGAACAGGCAACAAGCCTGCGCGAACAACTGATGAGCGAGCAAAACCAACGGCAACTGACCATCGCCCAAGTACGATACGAAGCCTTTCGGAAAGAGCAGCAGATAGCCGCGCAGCAGCTCGAAATAGAGCGGAAAAAAGCACACGAACGGGTGTTCATACTCTTTGCCGTTCTGTCACTCACCATGCTCGCCTTGCTCGCCACACTGGTCATTCTGCTGCGCAAGAGAAAGAAGGAACTCGAACTCGAAATCATGGACCGTGACGAGCAATACACGCGCCTCACGTCCCAGATAAGAAACTTCTACGGTAAAGACATTTCCACACTCCTGCACGAAATAACGGAAGCCAAAGCACACAGCAAGGAAGAAACAAAACTGACCAATCGGGAAAAAGAAATCGTACGGCTCATTTGCGAGGGCATGAAAGGCAAAGAAATAGCAGACCGGTTAGGCATCTCTATCCGCTCCGTGAACAGCCACAAGACAAACATCTTCTATAAACTGGGGCTCTCTTCTTCCGTCGAACTCGTTCGGTATGCCCTCGAACACGACATCATCTGAACAGCAGACCTGTTTATACCACTACAGCCCTAAATGAATGCGGAAACGGATTCCCCACATCACTTGCAGTCGGACCGCGACGCTATTGGACAACTCCGCTGGCGGACCGCTAACACGGTAAGGACGGAAGCCCCAAACCGAATACAGGTCGCACACACGCAGTATATTGCCGATGCCGATACCCGTCTCGCCGTAAACAGCGTGACCGCCTTCGCCTGTTAGACCGCTTCGCTGTAGGACCGCTTCGCTTTTGGATAAATATCCATACGCAATCTTGGCTTCAACGAGTTCGCGCAGATGCAGCCAGCGGATGCCGGGAATGAGATTAAAGAGAATACCCTGCCCGTTCCATTCCGTTTGCAGCGTCACGTATTTGTCCGCAAGCATCTCGCCGCCGTGCAGCATCGTAAAACGATGCGGGTCATAGGCATACCCTTGGTTGCCGTCCGCCTGCCATAGCATGCTCTGCGGCACTTGTCCGAAGATAGCACCGGCTTGCAAAGCGTACTCCAGCGTACCGCCCATGCCTAAACGGGCATGCTGCGTCAGCATCACACGCAAGTGCGCATAGAGACCGGCTGTAAGACCGCTCCGCTGTTGGACCGCTCCGCTGTTGGACCGCTGCGCTGTAAGACCGGCACTTTCAGTGCCTGCAAGACTCCAGTGTCCTGCCTCCAAACCCAAATACAGCACCGGGTACTTGGGCGAATACGAATATCGCCGCATGAAGTAACCGTCGTATTTCTTCTCGCCCCAACTCAACCGTGCTATGAGCGCCAACGACTGATAGGCTATCGTGGCGGGATGGAGACTCACGGATGCAGGTTGCCACCCTGCACGGATATAGGCGCGTGTCTCTACGTTCGGACTCCAATCGGCAAACCAATGAAACTGCAGCTGCCGCTGGCGAAGTGCCGTATTGACGCACAGCGAGTCACGGTGTAAAGCCTCAAACGCATAGGCGGTGAAATCAAAATTGCCCCAACCCATAGAATTCTCGCGCAACAGACGGTCGAAATCATCCACTTCTGACCATACATAGCGGTCGTTGTACTCCAGCTGCATGATATGCCTGCGTTCGGTCGGCAGATTGACGGAAATACGCCCCATCCCCTTTGCACGGCGGTCTTTGAAACCGTAGCCCACACTCGCCTCCAACGAAACAACCTTCGAGAAGCGCTCGTTCGTGCGGAACGGCAGACCGATATGCACGCCTTCATGGCGGTTAACCTGCAGAATCTCCTCCACATGACCGATATCGACCGGCGTGCCGGTGGGAATATAGCCGGTGGTAGCGATCGTCGCAAACCATTTGGCGGCACGGATAACAGGCAGACTGTCCAGCGCTGCAAAGGCGCTGTCAGACCGCTCCGCTGTTGGACCGGCGTCGCCTGTTGGACCGCTCCGCTGTTGGACCGCTTCGCTGTTGGACCGCTTTGCTGTTGGACCGGCGTCGCCGGAGAGACGCGTCGTCAGGAGAAGAGTGGGGAAGATGGTTCCGGCTTTTTCGCTCTTGATAGCAAAGTCCAGAATAGCGGAAATATGTTCGTCGGCGATACGGCCGTCGGCATGCAAACGCTGCGATACATGCAGGGTGTTGACGTAGTTGACGGCGGCTTCGGAAGGAACATACGCGCTCAGACTGCGGAGCGCAAAGGTCGTCGTGTCAATCTCCATCTCGCCGTTGAACGTCGCGTAGAAGGGATTGCGCGTGCGGAAACGGATTCGGACAAAACCGTCCTCGCGCAACGAATCGCTCTCAGCCGGGTCATCCATGTAATACCGGTAGTACAGGTTCCCGCCCGAAGCCAGCGGAGACAGAAAAGCATGCCCCATGATGGCGACCGAATTGGCATAGAAATTGAGATTGCCCTCCCGCCCCAATAAGGATGAGTAATTGGTTTCACTCAGTATGAGCGCCTGCGTGAACTGGTCGTTGGCAGGCGTCATCTCCTCGCCAGAAAGGAGAAAAGACTGCCTCTCGCGGTAGAGAAGCAGAATGAACGTGGAGTCCTCCTGCGCTATCATGCCTGCCTGCAACGAACGCCACAACGCACGCCTCAGATGGTTCTTCTTGATATGGGAAACGAATAATTGCTGCTCGCGTTGGACGGTAAACGACCGGCCCTGCTGCATCGTACGGTCGTTCTCCGCCCGGTGCGCACGCACCTGACGCAACACTTCCAACGCGGGATTCTCGTTCGGCGCCACCACAATCTCCGTCAGCGTCGCACTACGCTCGCGCATGGCGACTTGCAGTCCCGCCATCGAACCCGGCTCCACGTCAAAACGTTGCGTGTAATACCCCACAGCCGAAAAGACCAGTTGAGCCTTGGCCTGCATATCTACCCGCAGCGCGTAGTTGCCGTTCTCATCCGAAGTCGTACCGACCTTTGTGCCGCGAAAATAGATGTTTACATTGGGTATCGCCTCGTTCGTCGTCTCATTCACTATCTCGCCGACAATAATTGTCTCTACTGCATGTGCCGGAACAAATCCTGCTGCGCTGAGGCACAACAGTAACAGAAATAATATGTGCAGTCTTCCAATTCTCAACTCTCAATTCTGTTTGCCGGGTGGAATTCCAACACGGCTTTGCGCAAGTCGGAAACCTCCAGATGCGTGTAAATCTCGGTCGTCGCGAGATCTTCATGCCCCAGCAGTTGCTGAATTACACGTAAATCCGCGCCGTTCTGCAACAGGTGCGTCGCGAATGAATGACGCAGCGTGTGCGGACTGACCGTCTTTTGAATTCCCGCCTCTACGCATAGACGGCGGACAATCGTAAAAACCATCGCACGGGTCATAGGCCGGCCGTAACGGTTGACGAACGCAATGTCCTTTGACTCAGGCTTTAGCGGCCATGTGCTCCGCTCCTGCAACCAATACCCGAACCACTCTTCCGCTACCGGTGAAAGAGGCACTAAGCGTTGCTTGGAACCCTTGCCCTGAATCAGCATATAGTGCTCGTCGAGGTAAATATGACTGAGTTGCAAATCCACTAACTCGCTCACGCGCAGACCGCTGCCGTACAGCATTTCCATCATCGCACGGTTGCGGTGACCCTCGTTCGAACTCAAATCAATTGCACGCATCATCGCGTTCACTTCTTCCAGCGTCAGAACGGTCGGCAAATGTTTCGACTTGCGGGGGCCCTCCAACAACTCCGAGGGATCCTGCTCGATATAATCCTTGTATAGCAAAAAGCGGTACCACGAATGAATACCGGCCAAGATGCGTGCCTGCGTGGCTTCCGCTTTGATGGTCTTGAACTGCTCGAAAACAAAAGCCTCCAGGTCCTCAAAAGACAGATGCACAATGTCCAGCCCGTGCTCGTCGGCATAAGCGCGCAGCTTGTCCAAATCCATCTCGTACGCCTCAACCGTGTTCGGCGAATAGCCGCGCTCCAGACGCAAATACGTGTGGTAGGAACGCAATAAATCCGTATCGGAACTTATTTTTGCCATGGAATGAGTGCTCCGTGAAAATAGCAGGAATAAGTAGATCGGCCGCCGTACGTGTTGCGGTAATACAGCGTGAAAAGCAGACTGTCGTTCCGATATACAAACGAACCCGAATCGAGCACCTGAATGCGCGAAATCTGGTCGTCTTTGATGTCTAAAAGATACATACCGTGAGGCATGCCTTCATAGTCGTGTCCGGGCAGAAAAGTAAAGGCGGCAGCTGTGGTGTCGGAATGATAAGTCCCCGGCTCCAACAGTGAATCAGGAACAAAGATATCCGACAGATACAAATTGTAACCCGTTCCCTGAATCTTGTGTTGCTCGTTCAACTTTAGACCTTCCGAATATAGGTCCAAAGCCACTACGGCACATGCTACCGAATCATAGCAATGACCGTATCTCTCCTCATAACAAGCGGTATATTCCTTCGGCAACCCGCCGCTGTAAGACGGACTCACCGGCTTGCACGAACTCAAACCGATAAACCCCACTATTCCGATTAGTCCTATGAATCCTATAATACCTTTATGCATAATTCTCAATTGTCAATTCTCAATTGTCAATTCTCTCGTCGGATACCATGCCGCAACAAATCCCAATGCCAGTACAATTGTCGCAACAAGCACGATATCAAGCGTTTGTACTTGTACGGGGTATGCTGAAATCACATATTCGCTTCCGTTACCGAGCTTCAGCCACTCGAAATACTGCTGGCTTAGGCACACCGCAACGCCAAGCACGATACCGACTAATGTGCCCAATGCCGATATGAGCCAGCCTTCCAAGAGGAATACCCGTTGCAAGGTCGGTGTGTCTGCGCCCAGATGCGAAAGAATGGAAATATCTTCGCGCTTGTCGATGATGAGCATCGTTAGCGAACCGATAATATTGAAACTGGCAATGAGCAATATGAATACCAACAGCAAAATGGTCAGTAGCTTCTCGATTCGCAGAATCCGGAAGAAATCCGCTTTCTGTTCGTAGCGGTTCAGAACACGGTAGCCGGAACCAAGCATTTTCGACAAATCAGACTTCAGTTTATCGACTTTTGCCTGCCGGCCGGAAACTGCTTTGGGACTGATACGTAGCGCACTCGCCGTGAACGCATCGTAGTCAAACAACCGTTGGGCCAAAGGTAGCGAAACCAGCATCAGTTGGTCGTCATATTCAATTTGGTTAACTGCAAACGTACCGGCAATGAAGGCGTGCTCATGACGCATCGATAGGTCAGGACGAAGCATGTTCAGACGGCCTGTTCGTTCCGGTGCATACAAATGCAAAGCACCTGTAAAATGTGCGTTCATGCCTAACTGGGCAGCCAAACCGCGACCTAATACGGCACGCTCGAACGCACCGTCCCAAACGCTGTAAAAACCGTCGGTAATAATCGTGTCGATATGAGCCGTGAGCGTGAACAAACTGTCCACACCTAACACGCGCGCAGGCAATTGATGGTCCTTGTAACGCACCAATGCCGTCTGTTCCAACTCCATTGATACGGCTTCTATGTCTTCGCGCGCATATAATAATTGAATAGGAGTAGTGTCCGTGCGTAATATCTGTCCTTCAGAGGGAACAACCAGCAGAACAGGGTCGAACTCCGAAAACATACGCTCAACAAGCGCTCCGAAACCGTTCATCACGCTTAATACACATATCATAGCCGCCGTGACGACCGATACCGCCGCGGCACTTATACCCGATACAATGTTGATTGCGTTATGTCCCTTCTTGGAAAAAAGGTACCGCCAGGCTATATGTCTTTCTACGTTGAGCAAAGCGGTCAGGGGAATGGAGCGGAACGCTCTATTGTTTGAGGAGCTCGTCTATACGCTCCATGCGCTCTATCGTCTCGTCCAGATGGAAGACAATTTCCGGAATGATGCGTAATTGATGACGCTCCAATGAACCTAATTCACCGCGGAAACGGTGTGTGTTCTCTTGAATCTGCTCCATCGTTTCTGTCACTTTCGCCTGTGGGAAAACGGACAGATAAATGTGGGCAATAGATAAATCCGGCGACACACGCACTTCGCTCACGGAAATCAATGTCCCGTGAAGCGTGCGCGCGTACCGCAACAGAATGTCGCTCATGTCTTTCTGAATCAGACGAGCGATTTTGTGTTGACGTGTCGATTCCAATTGTCAATTAGAATTTGTGTCGTCCCTCGTCGGCAACCGTCAGTTTCTTGCGACCTTTTGCGCGACGGGCTGCCAATACACGGCGACCGTTGGCTGTGGCCATTCTCTCTAAGAAACCATGCGCGTTGCGACGCTTGCGTTGAGATGGTTGGAATGTACGTTTCATTGTTTTTAGTTATTTTTGGGGTTTATAAATATAGTTCACGGGATAATATACTATGTATATTATAGGTATAAGTGGGATACGTGATTGTCTCGACTCGGTCTCGACTTGTTTAGTGCTTGTTTCTTGCTTTTTCAACGATCCTTTTTTGTCCTAAATATATCGTATAAAAACGAAAAAAGCGTGCAAAGGTACTGCTTTTTTTTGAATTGACAAAATTTTTGCGCTTTTTTTTCGTTTTTTTTTGCATATATGCTTTTTTTGTTGTAACTTTGTGCCCGATTTTGAATTATTGTCCCCATTTTGATAACTTGGATGTTTATTAATGGGTATATAATTTGGGTTAGAACCTTTAATTGATACAATTATGTTGAAGCGCATAAGACTCGTACTGTTCGCAATACTGATTTTGACAGCTTATCTCCCATCCTGGGCGCAAGCTCCTGTCTCCGTTACACCCGTTACAACTACAGAAGGATACGATTTCTTCGTAACCTGGTTACTGAACGGTAACCGCGGACCGAAAGATAAGGACTTGAAACTGCAGATTTATATCAACTCGAGTGCGGTGCCTGGACATCCGGAAATTACGGCAAACGATGTGCGTATAGAGGTCAATGGTAAGACAGTAGATGTGTCCGTGCCGGTTAACCAGACGAAATTAGTTACCTTGGGAGAGGGAGATGCAGCAAGTATTCAGAATTCGGATGTGTTCATCGATCCCGAAAAGACGGAAGAAGAGCAAGCGAAGGACAAGGGTGTGCGTGTCTATAGTAAGAATGGCGTGAAAATGACCGTTTATGCCGGCAGCAAAATAGGTAACGATATCGGTTCAACGAGTTTTGATGCCGCACATATTCTGCCTAAAGAAGCGCTCGGTTACGAGTATATCGTTTCTTGTAACCCGAACGATATTATGGCAACTGAATTTGTGGTCATGTCAACCGTTAATGGAGAAACAAATGTTACGGTCTCTCTGCCGGAAAAGGTAAAAACCAGTACAGGAAAAGCTGGGACTCTTGAAATCAAATTCAAGAAAATGAACCAGATATACGTTGTTCGTTCACAGACAATCGACCCGTCTCAGCAAGGAGAAGAGCTCCTGTCCTCGATTGACCTTTCCGGAACGAAAATCTGTTCAAGCCAGCCGGTTGCGGTTTGGGCAGGTAACCAGGCGGCATACTATCCTTCTTCTATGTCCGGTTCTACAGACCATGCGTTCGACCAGCTTCTGCCTATTAACCACTGGGGAACGCAGTTCGTCGTCCCGTTCTTGTCTTACGATGCTACGCCGTTCAAAATGAATCATATGCTCATTACGGCGCTCGAAGGGAATACAACGGTCAACGTACGGCACGGAAGTGAAAACAAAACACTTACTTTCAATACTGCTGGTGAAACAAAGGATGAACTGATGATGCGTAGCGCCAGCCCGAATGACGCATATGTGGTTTCTTCTACTGACCCGAAAAAGAAAATCCAGGTCTATCTGCATACACCAACGGCCGCTGCAAATGCCGGTTCTCTCGGACCGGATGGTACGCTCCCAATGCCAGGTGATGCTTCTATGACCCTCATCCCGCCAACAGAATTCTTTACGGATACAACAATCTTCTCTACATACACGCCACCTGGACTGCCTGCACAAGCTGTCATGGAGCATAAAGTGGCTATTTGGGCTCGTAAATCGGATGCCGCATCCATTCGTATGGACGGACAGGCAATCCCGTTTGTCAATGTGCCGGGAAATAACGATTATTCGTTTGCGACCGTTAACATTAACCAAACGGATCCTACCACGCCAACTACGCACATTATTACATCACCGAAGAAATCATTCACAGGTTTTGCCTATGGTTTGGCGAACGGACAGGCTTATATGTATCCTGTTGGTTACAACTTCCAGCCGGTTCGGGACTCTTTGTATCTCGGCGACAAAAACAAACAATGGGCGGGGAAAGTTCATACTTCCGAGTGGGAAGCCAAGGCTCCTGAAGGCGGAGGATGGCCGCTTGACAAAGTTGAATTGCCCCAACTGCCCACCCAGTTTGATACAGTCTTTGTGTGTGACAGTACACAACTCCGTTTCCCGCTGAAAATACACAATGAATGGGATGAAATCAAGTGGGAAATCATGCGCGTTAACCAGAGCAATCAGAAACGGACCGAATATACGGATGATGCTGACGTTCGCAAAACGGGCGATCTAACCAAACCGGTTCCCTTTATAGAGACGTCGTTCTATATGTTGCCGGAAAAGAATGTCGCTCCTAACAGAAGACATCCGTATGAGGACTTCGAAGTACGAGCCATCCTCTTCCATAAACCGATTTTGTGCGACGACAATAACCAGGACAACTGGCCCAAAGATACGCTCAACGCCATCGTCCGTGCTTTCCGGCAATACAACGATACAACTTGGATCATTCGGTGCGACAACGACCCAGCTCTTGATAAGTTCTTTTTGAATCCGGAAACCAAAGAATCTCAGATGGTTATCAAGTCGCCTACCGACACCAAGACTTATACGGTGCCGACCAAGACATTGGAATACGGCGGAGATCCTACTCCCAAAGGAAAGCAGAATACGTTCACGGAGCGTTATACGACACGCTATTCCGATATCGTCAGTTGCGACTCGGTCGTAACACTCAAAGTACTGCTCTGCAAGAGTGAAGTGGAAGTGCGGAATCCGGACTACATTTGCGAAAAAGAATTAGCGACTATCACGAATTCGTTCGGCGGTGATTTCTTCAAGGACTACAATCTGCTTGGTATGTACAATGAGTGCAAGAAGAGTATTACCACGCGTAACTTGGACGAGAAGAAAGATTTCGGAAACGGTTGGATTTACTACGGTGATACGGGTGGATCTTTAGCTCGTTCGTGGCAGTACAAGGGTACGGATGTGATTCGCACAACGGATTGTAATCCGGATATGCAGACATGGCACGATAAGTATGGGGCTTCGTGGCCCAATAACCGTCAGACGATAGGCTGTGACCGTTCGCTAACGATCGAATTGCACGTGTTGCCGACGGTTGAATATGAGTACAGCGATGTGTGTTGTAGTGATAAATACGACTGGACCTATCAAGAGAACCAATTGAATAATCCCAAAAGTGTGACCAAGACTATCAAGCGGAGCGACTACGGATTTGGAAACCATATTATAGAGGAGTATTATACACCTCGCTCCACTCGTCCCGGTTGGAGCACAAATTGTGAGACGGAGAAGTACATCCTGAATCTGACGTTCACTGACGGTACAGTGACGCGTGACATCGATTTATGCGATGACGGAGTTGAGTTCGTGGTATCGAAAGCGACTTATCCGGACATTGAAGATGAGACGACTTCGTGGACATTTGACCCGAAGGGTAAGAACGGAGTGACCAATAGTCCGTCTTTCCGCTGTGTGACGGATGCAGGGTGTGTATATGATCTTAAATATCGCATCAACGTTCACCAAGTGGAGCGTCACAACGATACGGTCGTCTATTGTTTCGACGACGGCTCTACTTTTATTCATAAGTGGGAAGGCCACCGTCTGCCATACGTGCAGGAACAAGGCAAACCGAATACAAAGAAGCGTTATAATGATACCTCAAATCCGTTCAAACCTAAACGGGATAAAATTAATAAAATTGTTTATGAGTTGATGGATACTGCAACGGCAGAGCCTTGCCATATAGTGTATCAGCAGACGGTAATCATGATGCCGGAATACTACACGTCGGACAAGCACGATGCTATTTCTACGGAAGAGTATTTCGAGTGGGAAGGTATTTTCTGGGCTGGCGAAGATGTGAAAACATCGTCTATCCCCAGTGCAGGCAAGCCGGTCGTGGTATTGAAAGAGTACGGTCGGCTGGTTCCCGATGGCTATACGGTAGAGTACGTGAAGGCTGACTCGCTGTATGTGATTACTACGACGACAGAGACCAAGCCTTATCACCGTGAAAATGGTATGTTGACGGATGTCTGCGATTCCACTGTCCAGTTGTCTGTTCAGATAGCACATGTGCAGCGTGAGACAACGTATTGGTACGCTTGTAGCAAAAGTTGCAAAGAGGACCGTCCCTATACATGGTACGCAGGTGGTGTGACGCCGATTACGATTAACTTTGCTGATTTCGAAGGGAATGACTACACGAATATAACAGAACCTGTCACGATTCACGACCATCGGGATGATCTTTTGACGACCACTGCGAAGCGTGTTGACCCGAACGACCCGAATAAAGGTAAGCCCAGTTACGGCGTGGAGGGAATCAAGACGGAATTTAACCACTATGTGACCATTTTCCCAGCGTACGTGACGTCGTATGATTCGTCTGCTTGCCAAAGTCCGGGTGAGACCGCCATATTCAGGGATATTCCGTTTATCTTGGATAATTACGGTCCGATAGACTATTTCAACAGCGACAAGAAAACCGCCCCGTACTCGTGGACCAATCCTGCTACTGGAGAAACGAAAGATAATATTACGTGCGACAACTGCGAGAAAGTGGTAATGCACGTGGAGCCTATCTATAATGAAGTGTATAATAAAAGCATGGCTACCCAGCAGATTGTCATGTACACACACGATACACTGCGTTTCTTTACCGACCCGGCTGTGCTGTTCGTCGGCGAAGATTTCTTCATGACTCACCCGCATATTGCTGATTTGAACGCACTGAAAGTGGAGGCCGGTGTTGACTCTGCTATATTAGTTGATTCACATTTGGTGCCTGAGTTGGGCGACCCGTCCATCGATTGGAGTATGCATTTAGCGCGTTATGACTCGAAGCAGGAGTCTCCTAACGGCAGTCGGGTGTTAAGTGCCGATGGTATGCCGATGGGATGTGACAGTACTTCGTTCCTGGAACTATACCTCAAGAAACCGACGATTCTTCCTCCTGCTATCCTTGGCGATAACGGACACTATATGTGTACGTTGGACGAGAATGGTAATCCGGTGCCTGTAGGAGATCGTGACAAATGGTCCTTCGGCGGCGATACCTTGACGAGTGTCTCTGGCATGCAAACGCATACGCTGCCGTATCTGGATGGCGATTATTTCAAGTTCTATTACGATGAGAATGGAAATATCATTGAAGGCGTGCCATTTGGCGAAGAAGACGCTACCAAGCGAAATCAGAACACACCCAAGGACAAAAACTACGACGTGACGGTGAATGAGGATGGTACGCGTACGTACCTGTTAATGGATTCTGCGTGGAACAGCATGACGGGACGTTACGATGTGTTTATCCAATCCGTAACCGTCTATCCGACGTATGTGATTAATTACTTCAAGAGCAAGGCGTATCTTGCGTCAGGAGGAGAACCGAGAGATGAATTGGAAGTGTGCGCGGATGACGTGATTGAATTG
>Ga0247610_10003743_pt1 | contig 16510 bp, 4 predicted proteins | sample 174DNAGHGhighgp2_FD_193483 | JGI IMG/M metagenome (GOLD analysis project Ga0247610, IMG submission 193483) | Sheep rumen microbial communities from Palmerston North, Manawatu-Wanganui, New Zealand - 1742 DNA GHGhigh gp2 | ecosystem: Host-associated > Mammals > Digestive system > Stomach > Rumen ... | reverse complement strand
CCCAGTCCTTGGTGTTCGAGGCGGCCTTGATGCGCTCGTCGGTGGCGGCCTGATTCACGTAGTTGCCCTCGCCGTCCTTCGAGCCTGGTGCCGTCTTGCACATCAGCTCCGCCCGTCCATCGCCGTCGTAGTCGTAGACTTGGTACTGCGTGTAATGGGCACCAGCGCGGATGTTTTTACCTAAGTCGATGCGCCAAAGAAACGTGCCGTCTAGCTTGTAGCAGTCGATGAGGACAATGCCTGTGACGCCGCCGTGTGAGTTGTCGCGCGCGTTCGACGGGTCCCACTTTACGAAAATCTCGTACTCGCCGTCGCCGTCGACATCGCCCACGGAGCAGTCGTTGGGCGAGTAAGTATAGTCCTGACCGTTGGTGTATGTCTCCGTCACCTTCTCTTTATTGATGGTGTTGGTCACGGTGTAGGGCTTCGTCTTGCCTGCTGCTGGCCGCTGCATAGATATGGTCAGGCTGGTACTGCTCCACGGCTTCACGGCCTTCGACGTGTCTACAGGCACGCCGTCGACGAGGGTGATAATCTGGTACGACGAGCCAGCTGTCTTGTCCGTGTAACTTGTCTGGTACAGGTTTCGCGCTGCCACTGTCTTGCCGTTGCGTAGGATGGTGAAGCGCGTGCGGTCCTCGTCGTCGGTGCCTAGGAAGCGCCAACTTAAGAATCGCTGGGAGCCCGAGGGAATGACCACCAGTCCGCGGTCTAGTTTCTCCATCTGACTCGTTGGGGTGTTCTGTGCTGCAGCACCGAGGGTTGCTGTCAGCAGCAGTGTGCTAAGTAGTAGTTTCTTCATCTTTGTTTTAGTCTTGTAATTTTTCTGCCTGCAAAGGTATGTACTTTTATATAAAAAAGAAAGGAAAGAGCAAAAAGTGAAGTAAGAAAATCGCGAATCACGGTGGATGATAGTGATTTTCTTCGTACCTTTGCAGCCAAACAATCGAAACTAATAGCTAAAGCAAATGAAGAAACTTTTTCTTTTGGCCCTCATGGGGCTGATGACTGCCAGTGTCAGTGCACAGCGCTTCACCGACAAGCTGGACCGTGGCTTAGTGGCCATCCCTCAGGGCGACAAGACTGGACAGGACAAGAACTACGGTACTTCGGGCTCTGGTATCTTTGTCAGCTGGCGCGTCCTGCCGGCGGAGTATTTCGACACGAAATACAACCTCTACCGTAACGGCACGAAGATTGCCTCAGACTTGACAAAGTCGAACTATCAGGACAATGCCGGTACTGCCGCGAGCCAGTATCAGGTGGAGGCCGTCATCAACGGTGTGGCTCAGCCGAAGTCTGCTGCGGTGACGCCGTGGGCACACCAGTATCTGGAGATACCTATGCAGCCAGTGAAGAACCGCAGTAACAAGGACGTTACCAGTGGATACTCACTCAATGACTGCTCGGTTGCCGATGTCGATGGCGACGGGCAGATGGAGATTGTCGTCAAGCGCCGCAATGACAGTGGCAACTTGACTTCCTCAAGCAATAAGACCGACTTCAACCTGCATGAGTGCTATAAGATGGACGGTACCCGTCTATGGTGGATTGACATGGGGCCCAACCTCATGTCGGGTCCTGACGAGCAGTTCGACCTCATCCTCTGTGACTGGGATCGCGACGGCAAGGCTGAGGCCGTCATGCGCGGTGCTGACAACATGATTATCCATACCAAGAGCGGCAAGGCCATCAAGATTGGCAACATGAACTACTATGCTCCGCGCGATGAGTACACCCATGAAGGTGCCGAGTATCTGCTCTACCTGAACGGCGAGACCGGCGAGCCTTACGACTGGGACGGTGTGAGCGACACGTTTACGCCGATGGCCTACCCCCTGCCGCGTTTCGAGAGCGGCGAGACGAACTATGCCACCGTCTGGGGCAAGGCCGATACGGGCCACCGCTCAGCCAAGCACTTCTTCGGCGCGCCCTATCTGGATGGCCGTAACCCCAGTATCTTCTTGGGCCGAGGCTGCTATACGCGCCATAAGTTCTGTGCACTCGATGTAGATCCTGCCACCCATCAGCTGACACAGCGCTGGCGCTGGAACTGCTATGACTCGAAGTCGCCGTGGTTTGGCAACGGTTTCCATAACTTCGCCATCGCCGATGTCGACATGGACGGCCGCGACGAGATTGTTTTCGGATCAATGATGATTGACGACACGGGCTACGGCCTGGCTACCACGGGTTATGGTCATGGCGACTCCCAGCATTGTACCGACCTCGACCCCTATCGTTGGGGACTTGAGCAGTTCGTCTGTCTGGAGTCGACGGCCGTGCCTGGCGTGGCCTATACCAATGCGATGTCGCAGCAGCTTCTCTATGCCTCCGGCACGGGCGGTGACAACGGCCGTGCCATGGCCGGCAACTTCCAGAATACCTATCCGGGCGGCGTAGCTCGCTCGCCGGGCAGTGGTCTGTTGAGTTGTGTGAGCGATAAGATTATTGAGGGCGCTACGCAGATGTCCAGCGACGACTACTGGAACATGCGCATCTTCTGGGATGGCGACCTGCTCAGCGAGTTCATGGATTCGCCGGGTGTGGAGCGTGAGGCTTGTGTCTATAAGTATGGCGGCCAGAGCGAGGTAGGCACCGGTCGTTCGGCCTATCCTAACAGTCGCGTGTTTTTGTCGGCAGGTTGTGCACTCAACAACTCGTCGAAGAACAATCCTGGCTTCCTTGGCGATATTCTCGGCGACTGGCGTGAGGAGCTGGTGGTACGCACCGGTGACAATAAGGCTCTGCGCATCTATACCACCAGTTACGAGAGCCCTTGGGGCCTGACGTCGCTGTGGTACGACCATGTCTATCGTAATGGTATGACCTGGCAGTGCGTCAGCTACAACCAGCCGCCGCAGGTCAGCTTCTTTGTGGGCGAGCTGGAGGGCATCACCAACTGTCCGCCGGCGCTGACGCTGGAGGGTCGTACTGAAGTGACGGGTACCATTCAGACAACTACCGACCACCTGCTCATCTCGGGCTACGAGAACAAGACCGTCGCCGTGGCTGATGGTGCCTCACCTTATATCCTCACTGTCAATGCCCCCGCGTGGGTGAAGGGCAGCGGCGCCCAGCAGGCTACCGCCTCGACACCGAAGCAGCCTGCGCGCACCGTGGAGCTCTTCACGACGACGCTCACTGGCGGTGCCTTCGGTGGTACCACCCGTCTAGTGAAGCAGGGCGAGGGCGTGCTTGTGCTGCCTAACGTTGTAGAGAAATATACTGGCGCCACCGATGTGTGGAACGGTACGCTGCAGTTTGATGGTACAATGCAGTCATCGCCAGTATGGCTGAACCGCCACACTACGCTCGTCAGCAACGGCGGACAGTTCTTGGCTGGTATCAAGGCTGACTATAACGCCACCATCTATCCCGGTGGTAAGGATCATGTAGGTACCATGAAGTCGAGCACTCTGACGCTGGGCTTCGGTTCGCGTATCGTTTTCGACGTCACCGCGGAGGCCGATGTCATGGACGTTGCCACGCTGACTATCGAGACCAAGGACTGGGGCGAGTACAGTCCTAAGTACAAGTCGCCGGTGTTCCAGTTCAACAGTGCCTCCACGCCCGCAGCCGGCAAGTATAAGCTGATGACCGTCGGCACCGTGACGGGCCGTCTTGAGGACATCGTTCTTGAGGGCATCAGTGGCAAGGGTACCTCGCTGAGCCTTGAGGATGGCGTTGTCTATCTGAATGTCAATGACATGCGCGCCGCAGCCGACATCGTGTGGAACGGTACGGCCGATAGCGGCATCTGGGACTTCGGCGTGACCAAGAACTTCCTGAAGAACGGTGTGGCCGACATTGCCGGTCTCAACGACAACGTCACCTTCAACGATGATGCTGCCAACACCAATGTCGTTGTCAAGGGGCAGGTCAAGCCTGCCACTGTCACCTTCAGCAACGAGACCAAGAACTACACGCTTAGTGGCGACAGCATCCTGGGTGGCGCAGCCTTTGTCAAGACGGGTGCCGGCAAGGTGACCGTCAACACCGAGAACCGCTTCAGTTCTGTCCAGATTAATGGCGGTACCGTCGAGGTGAACCGTCTGGCAAACAAGACCGGTCAGACTTACGGCTCGCTGGGTGATGCTACCAAGACCATCAACATGGCCGATGGCGCTACGCTCGTTACCAACGGCACCATCATCACCGACCAGCCGCTCAGCGTCAGCGGCAAGGTGACGGTCAGCGTGCCCTCAGGTAAGAATGTCATCTTCAGCAACTCCGTTCGTGGTGCTGGAGCCACCATCGTCAAGACGGGTGCCGGCTACTGGCAGATGGGACTCACCACCTCGTTCCAGAAGCTCGTGCTGCAGCAGGGTACTGTAGAGTCGCAGAAGAACAACTCGGTGATGCAGGTGCCTGATACCATTGAACTTCGTGGCGGCACGTACTACGACTTCCCCAACGAGGCGAGCGGCTTTACGAACAAGGCCCAGCTTGTCTCTGTCAAGGGTACAACCAGCACATTCTATGGCGCACCAAACTGTAACTATACGGGCACGCTGACGGGTGAAGGCACCGTCAACTTCTATGGCTGTGGTAACGCGACCAACTATCAGGGCGACTGGAGCCAGTTCGAGGGCACCATCAAGGTGGGTATGCAAGACCGCACCGTCAAGGGCGCTTCAAGTCTCGGATTCTATTTTCGTAACGCCAAGGGCTTGCCGAAAGCTACTGTAGACTTGAGTGCGAAGAGTGGCAACAATCCTGTCACCTTCACCACCAGTAACCTGATAGAGATTGGCGCCGTCACCGGATCTGGCACGCTGGCCGGCACGGGCTTCATCCTCGGCACCAGCGGCAAGAATATCGTGGCACAGTTCTCGTCAACGGCTCCTATTACGAAGCGTGGTACGGGCGAGATGACAGTCAGTAAAGCGGGTAACCTCAGTGGCACCCTGACGGTAGAGGAGGGTAGCGTCAGCTTCACCGATGATGCCCGCGAAAGTCAGTTCTTTGGCAACGTCACCGTCAAAGGCAGTGGCACGCTGCATGGCTATGGTCTGTTGCCGAACCTGACGCTTGAAAATGGCGGTAAGGCTATGCTGAGCGACAACCTGCTCGGATGGCCTGGCACGATGCAGGTCGTTACCACCTGTAACGCCAAGGTGGGCTCTATTGTAGATGTGATTATCGACGGCGTCGCATCCAACTCGCTGCTGCAGGCCAAGTTCCTGACGCTTAACGGCACGGTGAAGGTGGAGTTCGAAGGCTACACACCGAAGAAGGGCGATGCGTTCACCATCTGGAAGGGTACTAATAGTATCAGTGGCACACCGACGTTGGAGCTGCCCGCCCTGCCTGAAGGCCTCAACTGGGACACTTCGGAACTTGTGGCTGCCGATGGTAAGGCCCTGAAGACGGGCGTACTGAAGGTTACCGACACGGCGCTGACGGCAGTTAGTGGCATCGGTACTGACAACCCCGTCAGCTGCGAGGTCTACACACTGGGTGGCATGTTCGTTACGTCGTTTAAGGCGCCTGTCGGTCAGCTTCGCACGATGGTCAGCAGCCTGCCCTTGCAGCCAGGTACCTATCTGCTGCAGCCACAGGGCCGTCCGGCCTTCAAGGTTGTTGTCAAATAACCCATTATAATCCCCAGTCCGACTAGGGCTGGGGATTATTTTATAGGAAAAAAGACAAAAATTCGGGTTGTTTTTTTTGTCAGGTAACAATAAAATCCCTACCTTTGCAGCCGACTACTACGCAAAATAGCCGTAAAATTGAAAAAATATACATTATTATTAATAACTAAATTTCAAGTCCTATGAAGAAAAGACTACTTACTATGGCTTTGGCCGCAGTGTTTGGTTTAGGAGCTTACGCCTACAGCGTAGACGACTACATCGAGACCAATGATGCCAGGCTGAAGGTGACTGGTGAGAACATCGTCAACAATGAGTACAATGCCACAGACTACTGGAGCAATGAGAATGGTGGCCCGCTGGCTGCTAACTGGAAGACGGTTGTCGTTGCCGGTCCTGATGGTGACAACGTGACAGCTCTGCAGAGCCAGAGCGCCAGCAACGACGAGGGTTCAGCCCTGACCGCTTCGTGGCAGCTGCAGAATGGTATCTATGCCATCTCGTTCTGGGTGTACTCTCCCGCAGCTGCTTCTACCTCGATTACCGTCGGTGGTAACAACTACGTCAGTTTTAACAGTGGCGAGGAAGCCCGTCAGATTAATGCAGCAGTTACGCTGGCCGAGGCTCAGTGGACGCAGATTACCGACACAGTCGTAGTGACTGGTGAGAACGAGATTCTGCAGTTCAAGGCTACGGGTGTTCAGGAAGGTGTCTGCCTGACTAACTTCGAGATTGTTTCTGTTGACGAGGTTTACGACATCCGTATCGCCCAGAGACGTATGGCCTATGTGCAGCAACTGCTTGACGATCCCAACTTCAATACTGAAGCCGCAACTACTCAGCGTGCCAACGTGGTCAAGATGATTCAGGCCATCGAAACGCGTATCGCAGGTGGACAGCTCGACGACGAGACGCAGGCTCAGAGCTTGCTCGATCGTTTGAATCAGGCTCTTGTCCAGTATATGGATGCTACGTCTTCTGACCTTACTGACGAATCGATTTTCAAGTTCTCGACCGGTTTTGAAAACCTGAACAGTGGCCTTAACCGTAAGGATATCAAGCATCAGCAAGTCATTGGCGGCTTTATGTTTGAGGGTAATGAGGATCAGACTGCAGGATCGGAGACAAACTGGCAGCACAGAGGAATCGCTTCAAAGACTGCGAATGATAATCCTGTCCTTACGTTTGCCATCGCTGGCTCAACGCAGAATACTGGTTCTGGCGCTTTGTTCTTCTATGACAATACGGAGAAAATGGTGAAAGGTAAGTACTTTATCTCTGCAGAGGTTTGCAATGCCAAGCTCAAAGGAAATAGCTGGGATCCCGATTACACATTAGAGCGAAAGATGATATCCAATTTCAATGGTGTAACGGATACCGTCGCTACGATTTCTGGCGAGGAGTACGTTAGAATCTATGGTATTGGTGAGTACAGTGGTACTGGTGACTTTAAGGTTGGTTTCCGTTGGCAAGGTACCGATGGTCCTGCCAGATTTGATATCCAGAAGGCTGAGATTCGCTTCTTCGGTAGTAAGTCTGCTATTACAGACAAGGCCCTCCGTGTTTCAGCATGGAACAATTTCAAGGCGCAGTGGAATGCCAGCACCAATAATCGCAATGCTTTATTGGAGACACTGGCTGATGCCAGCCTGCCTTGGGCAAAGGACAGCCTGCAGCGTGCACAGACCAAGTACGATGTGGAGTATAATAAGATCCTGAATGCCGGTTGGATAGATGCTGATGGCAATGATGCCTTGGTGGCAGACATTGACACCCTCAACAACTGGGCAAAGTATCAGGGCGGTGAACATGCCGACAATGAGGCTGCAGCCACCTACACTGTGGTACGTGGCTATCAGTATGCCGTAAATTATGCCAAAAAGAAGAACGAGCCGTTCACCAATCTTGTCGATGCCATCAAAGCAGCCACGACGGCTTTCAATGATGATATGAATGTCAATGGCGACAAGACCACATTCCAGGCAGCTATCTCTACGGCTCAGGGTGTGTACGATGATAAGCTTGCTACAACTACTGACGACAAGTTTGAGGCAGACTCCATTGCACTCGATGAGGCTCGAAAGGCACTGGTTGCTGCTCAGGAAGCATTCTTGAAGAGTGCTGAGCTGACGCCGATTGTTGACATTGACTTCTCTAACGATTTTGAGACTGTCGATATTGAGGGAGAGACAAACTATGTGATTAAGGGTGCCCAGGGTGAGATGTTCTTCGGAACAAATGCTAATCCTGACAGAACGACTCCTACTAATCAGGCATTTACTATTGGTCATGGCGAGGGCGTTCTTGACGGTATACTTCGTATGGCAAACAATAACCAGGCTGCTACTGTGACGTTCGCTGAGGCTGATGTTCCTACGGACAATGACGTGCTGCGCATCAAGTTTGACTACTGGGGCGGTAAGCTCAACAACTCAAAGCCCTTCTTGTTCAATCTGCTGAATGCAGCTGACGAAAAGGTTGCTTGCATTGAATGGACTGTTCAGAGCTGGACCTTTACTGCAGTCAATGACTTTAATAATGCTGAGAATACCGGTCTGGATTGGATTGGCAAGGTTTCTTGGTTAGGTGAACAGACTCTTACCAACGACCAGATTTGTGTGGATAAGAATAAAACGTCTGTCGACCTTATTATTGACTACAAGGCTCAGACCCTGCAGGGCTCAATGGTTAACGGAACCAATGGCACGAGCGAAGGTCAGCCTGTCGCCATTCCGGAGATTGCCGACAACAAGATTGTCAAGATATCCTTCGCCGCAACGGGTAATAACGATGCACGCCGCAGCTGGTTCGACAACCTCTTGGTTTATAAGTATCCTTCTCAGGCTGCAGGTCCTGTTGATACCGGTATTGCAACGCTCGTAACAAAGGGCGCTGGCAACGCAGTCTACACCCTCAGCGGTCTGCGCGTGAAGAGCGCCGTGAAGCCCGGTCTCTACATCGTGAATGGCCGCAAGGTTGTGATTAAGTGAGAATAAAGCAGAGCTCGCTCATGCTTTATCGAGCGTGAACGAGCTCGAGCGAAGCTCAAGGTCGTGATTAAGTGAGCGAAAAACTGAGCTTGCTCAAGTACAATACAAATCATCGGGGGCGCCAGCTGGCGCCCCCGATTTTTTGCCCTTTCCCCGCGGCTTTAACAAAAATTGGGTAGCACCGGCCGCACCAAAATCAGGGTTCGCTCCGATGGCCTTGACAATTCTAAAGCTTACCTTTATACATATAGAGTTGCGTGTTTGTACGCTGTAGGCCACCTTTACGTTTGAATTCTCTCGAGAATTGGAGGCTAAAGGGCTGCTTTTCATCGCTAAAGGGCGCCTCTTCGCCGCTAAAGGGCAGCTTTATGGTATACATTGATTTAGGTGTGGCGGGTGTGGCGGGTGCGGGCGTTTTTCCGTTAAAACAATAATTGCGTGCGCGCACAGGTGCAAAAAGTGTAGGTAAATGTCAAAAGTTGTTGCGGTGTTTGTTTGGTTGTTTCAATTTTTTTTTGTTATTTTGCACGTTGAAAACAAGTCTACTGGCCACCAAGGACTACAAAACAAATAAATATTAGCTAATAATAATTTTATGAAACGATTCTTTTTCTGTATCTCTCTCGCTGTAGCGGGACTGATGACCGCCTGCGTTGAGAAGAACGAGGTGGTGGATGCCGACTCGAAGCCGTCGTGGCTGGGAGAGAGCATCTATCAGGAACTGAAGAACCCCAGGCAGTTGACGGGCACGTTTGCGACCTATCTGCGACTGGTCGACGATCTCGGCTACTCCGAGATCTTGGCCCGCACAGGTTCGAAGACGGTGTTCCCTGCCAACGATGACGCCTTTGTGCGGTTCTTCCAGTCGAACGACTGGGGCGTGTCCAGCTATGAGCAGCTGACGACCGCCCAAAAGAAACTGTTGCTCTACTCGTCGATGCTCGACAATGCCTTGCTGGTGTCGATGTTCTCGAACGTCAGCAGCTCTTCGACGTCGGTGACCAACGGTATTGCAATGAAGCACCAGACGAGCATTAGCCTGATTGACTCCATTGAGTACGTCGCCGATGCATCGCAGATGCCGCGGTTCAACAAGTACTGGGATGCGTATCGGCAGAACGGTAACATCTATACCGTGAGCGATGCCACGCGTCCGATGATGGTACACTTCACGCGTGAGCACATGTTGAACAACAACATCACCACGAAGGGTGACGATAGTGACTTCGCCATTCTCACGGGTACGCCCTATGAGGACGGTATGGCCTACATCTTCGGTGACCAGATTATCAATAACGACATTACCTGCCAGAACGGCTATATCCACCAGATGAAGGACGTCATCGTGCCGCCGGGCAACATGGCTCAGGTGGTGCGTGGCGATCAGGAGACGGGCTTCTTCAGTCAGGTGCTCGACTACTATAGCGCTCCTTACGAGAACCAGTCGCTGACAGATTCATATAACGCATGGGCCGAGGAGAACGGACAGCCGACCATTGATATGATCTATGAGGTGCGCTACTTCAACAACCAGTCGACGCACCGCCAGAACGTGGATCCTGACGGCAACGTCGTCAGCGAGCTACTGAGTTTCGACCCGGGCTGGAACCAGTATAGCAACGACCAGGGCACGAGCGGCCTCGACCTGTCGATAGCCGACATCGGTGCGATGTTCGTGCCGACGGACAAGGCTTTCTCGGACTTCTTTTGCGAAGGCGGCGACGGTGCTTACCTCATTGACCTTTATGGTAAGTATACCGACAATGAAAACAATGTGACACATCTGGCTGAGAACCTCGACTCGTTGCGCGCGAAGCGTCCCGACATCCTGACGAAGTTTGTGAACAACCTGATGAGCAAGTCGTTTGTGGAAACGGTACCCAGCAAGTTCTCGACCATTCTCAGCGATGCCAGCGAGTACAAGGGAATCTCGACCGACATCCTCAGCCGTAAGAGTGACGGTGGCTACGACATCCGCTTTGCCAATAATGGTGTCATCTACAAGATGACCGAGATGATTGCCCCCGATGAGTTCCAGAGCGTCATGGCTCCCTCGTCGGTCTATCCCGATATGCAGGTGATGAACTGGGCGGTGCAGGACGACAGCAAGATGAGAGTGTCTTTCCACTACTACCTGATGGCCATGCGCGCCAACTATGCCTTCTTCATCCCCGACGATGCAGCCTTCGAGGCTTACTATGTAGACCCTGTCTACCTGAAGCACGACCAGCCGCGTGTGCTGAAGTTCTACTATGATCCTAAGTTCCCGGCCCAGCCCGTGCGCTGCATCGCCTACGCTTACAACCCCGAGACCAACGAAGTGGGGCAGGTCCTGAACAACGGTGGCAATGTCGACGTGGCAGACTGGTCGTCGCAGATGATTGACATCATGAACTACCACACCGTAGTGCTTGAAGATGGTGAGGTGTTGGGTACGAACAAATACTACAAGACGAAGCATGGCGGCGCCGTGATGCTCACCGGCATGAGTGAGGGCTCGCAGGTGAAGAGTGGCCGCCAGATAGACAACGGCATGGAGCCGTCGACCATTACGAAGGTGTACCCCGAGAAGAACGGTACCGCCTTCCGTATCAACCACATCATCGCTGCTCCGACCAACAGCGTCAGCAAGACGCTGAAGAGCTACGACCGCTTCTCGGAGTTTAACCGCGTCTGTGCCGGTTTCTCCAACAGCCGTCTGCTGAGTTGGGCCGGCATTAGCGCCGAAACGGGTGACCTAGGTATCAGCGAGCAGGACGCATACATTATCTTCACTACCACGCGTAACGGCATCGACGGTAGCAGCCTCGACGACGAAGGCGGCAACGTGAAGATGTTCAACACCTTTAACTACACCCTCTATGCGCCCAATAACGAGGCCATGCAGAAGGCATACGCTGCCGGCCTGCCCTCATGGGACGACATCAGCCAGCTGATGGCCGATGCCACGAATAACTTTGTTGAGGGAGACGAACTGGAGCGCATGAAGGAGCAGGCACGCGAGAAGATTGACCAGTTGCGCGACTTCGCACGCTATCACTTCCAGAACACATCGGTCTATGCCGATAACCGGGTGGCTACGTCGAAGTACAGCAGTCTGAGTACCGACGAGCTGGGACTGGCCTTGGAGCTGAAGGTCAGCGGCGGTAGTGGCAAGCTACAGGTCACCGACGGTGCCGGACAGACGCATACCATCGATGCCAACGACTCGTCGCACCTGTCGAACCTCATGGCCCGCGACTACTGGCTCAATACCAATCGCACCAGCGCCTCTTCTATTTACACGACCTCGTTCTGCGTCGTCCATGAAATCTCTGAACCCCTAAACTCCGGCAAATAAATGAAAAAGATACTATTGACGGCTCTACTTGGTGTCATCAGCCAGTTGGTGATGGCCCAGGGCATACGTATATCCGGAACCTTGAGCGACAACGACGGCCCCATCATGATGGCCAATGTCGTGGAGGTCGATGCGAACAACCGTATCGTGAGTGCCGCGCAGACCGACTTCGACGGTAACTTCTCGATGACGGTACGCAGTACGAAGAACAAGCTGAAGTTCTCGTACGTAGGCGATAAGACACAGGTGTTGTCTATCGGCGACCGCACTGTCTTCAAGGTGAAGCTGCAGCCTGAGAATACTCAGCTGAAGGAGGTTGTCGTGAAGTCGAAACGCTCGAATAGCGGCGGACTGATGATCTCGAAGAAGGCAGTCACCGTGGCTCAGCAGTCGATGAACATGGAGAACATCGAGGGACTGTCGTTCACCTCGGCCGACGAGGCTCTGCAGGGTGAGATTGCCGGCCTCGACATTGTGGCCAACTCAGGTAACCTCGGTTCGGGCACGCAGATGCGTCTGCGTGGTGTGGCCACCATCACGGGCAACGCCAACCCCTTGATTGTCGTTGACGACAAGGAGTTTGAGAACCCCGACGAGAACTTCGACTTCGCTAATGCCAACGAGGAACAATACGCCTCGCTGCTGTCGGTGAGCGTCGACGATATCGCCTCGATTGACGTACTGAAGGACGCCGCTGCCAAGGCCATCTACGGCTCGAAGGGTGCCAACGGTGTGCTGATTATCAAGACCAAGCGCGGCTCGCGCGGCAAACCTCGCGTGAACTTCCAGTACAAGCTGAAGGGCACATGGCAGCCTGACGGTTACAAGCTGCTCAATGGTGACGAGTACTCCATGCTGATGAAGGAGGAGTTCTACAACCCCTCGCAGCGCTCCGACGCCACCACGAACATTGAGGAGCTGAACTACAACAGGTCGTGGTCGGAGTTCGAGAACTGGAACAACAACACCGACTGGGTGAAGGCTGTCAAGCAGTTCGGCCCCCAGCATGAGTTCACCTTCGGTCTGACCGGCGGTGGCCAGAAAGCCTCGTTCCGCATCTCGGCTGGCTATAAGAACCAGACGGGTTCTGTCATAGAGCAGAAGTTCCAGCAGTTCACTACCCGTCTAGTGCTCGACTACAACGTCTCGGACCGCATCCGCTTCTCGACCAACTTCCCGTTGACCTATACCGATAACGACAAAAACTACGTCAGCAACCTCATCGACGTGGCGCAGAAGATGGCGCCCAACATGAGCATCTACCGCCAGGACGCCAACGGTAATGACACGGGCGACTTCTACGTGATGAACCCCAGCCAGAGCGGCCGTTACCCGGCCGACGGCAACTACTCGTCGTACGAGCTGCGTGCCATCAAGGCCCTGAACAACCCCGTGGCTCTGGCTCACCAGGCCTGGTCGCGCGAGAAGACCTTCCGACTGACTCCTGACTTCAGTGTGAAGTACGAGCTGCTGGGCGTGGAGTCGGACAAAAGCCGACTGACGTTCAACGGTATGGTGGCCTTCGACATCTTTGCAGGCAGCTATCCCAGCTACTGGCCCGCCTCGCTCGCCAGCGATGCCTGGAACTCCTCTAAGTATAATCTGAGTACGAACCGCGAGACCAACAGCATCAAGACCACTGGCCGCGTGCAACTGGACTATACGCCGGCCTTCAAGAATAAGGACTGGATGGCCACGATGTACTTGCGCTACGAGATGAGTACCAACAAGTATACCGCTCAGAACACGTCGATGAACAACCTGCCCACGGGCATCACTTCGCCAACGGAGTATGCCTGGCTGGCAGCCATGGGCAGCAGTAACTCGCGCTCGGCCTCGCAGTATGCCCTATACAATGGTCACCTTTCTTATAAGGACGACCGTTACAACCTGGGCTTCTCGCTACGTGCCGACGGCAACTCGAAGTTTGGCCCGAAGCACAAGTGGCAGTACTACCCCAGTGTCAGTGTGGGCTACAACATCAGCGATGAGCCCTTCTTCAAGGATATTAAGGGCAACTGGCTGTCGCGTCTGGGACTGCGTGCTTCGTGGGGTTTGAACGGTAACGCCCCCTCGTCGAACTACCTGTTCTACAACCAGTACGTTTCAGGTGTGAACTACGGCAGTGGTGGCATCTCGCAGACGGGAGCTGTGCTCAATGTCAACGCCATGCCGACCTACTATCTGAAGAGCTTGAAGCTGGATAACCTGAAGCCCGAGAAGGTGATAGGCTATAACTTCGGTGCCAACCTTGAACTGTTCGAAGAGCGTCTGTCGTTCGACCTGAACGTCTTCCTTCAGGAGACGCGCGACATGTTGATGTCGCCCGTCGCCATCCCCTCGATGGTGGGCTTCAGTTCACTGTCGACAATGAACGTGGGTCGCATGACCAACAACGGTTGGGAACTGACAGTATCGGGACGCCGCCTGGTGAAGGTCGGGAAGTTCTCGATGGACTTCAGCTTCAACGTTTCGCAGACCGAAAACCTTATCAAGGAGATGGAACCCAGTGTGTTGGAGTCGCTGAACACCCTGTATATCAATTATACCTCGGGACGCTCGGCGTCGCCGTGGAATGTGGCACAGTATGGCCAGTGGCCCATGCGTATTCAGCTGAACAACTCGCTCGGCTCCATCTATGGCTACCACTACAAGGGTGTCTACAACATGGGCTATGCCTGGCTGGAGAATATCCGCAAGGAGGAAAACTACACTGCCGAGCAGTATGAGGCGTTCATCAACGGTCTGCTCGCAGGCACACTCTCCGATGAGTGGTATGCTGAGCATAGACTGACGAAGCGTCCCTACACCGTACCCGTGGCACGCAAGGCCGACGGCACGGTGCTGATGGACGAACAGGGCAGGGCACAGCGTGTCAAGTTCAACTACGTGAACAACAATGGCGCTGGCTCGGAGACCTACGAGTTTGACGGCGGTGACGCCATCTACGAGGACGTCAACAGCGACGGCCAGATAAACGAGCTCGACGTGATGTATCTTGGCAACTGTCTGCCGAAGGTACAGGGCGGTTTCAGCTTCACCTTCCGCTACGGTCCGTGGAAGCTGGTGCCCCGTTTCAACTACCGTTTTGGCAATAAGGTCATCAACCTGGCCCGCCAGAACCTGGAGAAGATGTATGATACCTACAACCAGTGCGCTACGGTAAATTACCGCTGGCGCAAGGATGGCGACGTGACGCCCATCCCGCGCGCCATGTACAATACGGCCTACAACGTGCAGTCATCCGACCGCTTCGTCGAGGATGCCGGTTTCGTTCGCTTCCAGAATCTGCAGGTGAGCTACGCCTTCGACTCGAAGAAGCTGAAGAAAATCGGACTGAACCAGTTGTCGGCTTACTTCTCGATGGACAATCTCTATGTGTGGACGAAGTATAGCGGTGTCGATCCGGAGATTGGCTCTGCTGCCTACGGTGTTGCTGCTGACTATGGTACCACGCCGCGTTCCAAGAGTTTCACCTTTGGCTTTAACTTAGGATTCTAATGCATCATAAATAGAACAAGGTTATGAAGAAATATATTTCAATGATTGTGGCTTCTCTGATGGCCGTCTCCTGCGTCGACACCATCATCCTGCCCGACAATATGACTGTCGATGAGGACTTCTGGAAGAAGAAAGGTGATGTTGAGCTGATGGTCAACGGTGCCTACGTGTCGATGATTGACGACAACGTCATGGCTCGCCTCCTGGTGTGGGGCGGCCTGCGCTCCGACGAGTTGCTGCCCAATACGACGCTGACGGGTACGCTCATGGAGGACCTGCGCGACATCAATCTCGCCAACATCCAGACGGACAACCAGTTTGCCAGCTGGTCAAGCATCTATACCGTCATCAATAACTGTAACATCGTGCTTGAGCGCGCAGCTGCAGTAATGGACGAGGACCCCTCGTACACCAACGGCGACTACCTGGCACACTGCTCGCAGATGCTGGCCCTGCGCTCGCTATGCTATTTCTATCTGGTGCGCAACTTCCGCGACGTGCCCTACACATCGACGGCCTATATGCTGAGCAGCCAGGATCCGAACATTCCGCAGTCGGCACCCGCAGAGGTGCTCCAGCATTGCATTGACGACTTGCTGACGGCTGAGCAGAACGCTGTGCAGGCATCGGCCTACACCGACTGGCGCAAACTAGGATACTTCACCCGCGACGCTATACAGGCGCTGCTGGCCGACATCTACCTGTGGCGCGGCAGTGCCATGCACTCGGCTGCCGACTACGAACAGGCCATCGCTTACTGCAACAAGGTGATTGCTTCCAAGCAGGCACAGCACCAGAAGAAAGGTGGTGAGAACGAGGAGAAGGACTACTGGCTGGCCGAGGGACGTACCTCGTTTCGCGACATCTTCATCTACCAAAATGCCGAGGAGAGCATCCTCGAGCTCCAGGTGAACACCAACGCTCGCAAGCAGGCACTCTGTCAGTATTACAACCGTGTGTCCAGTGGTAACGCCGCTCCGTACCTCTATGCATCCAGCATCTTCAAGTATGCAGGAGATGTGTTTAAGGAGCCGGTGACTACCGAATGGCGTGGCTTGATGAGCACCTATAATGTAGAGAAC
>Ga0247610_10003742_pt1 | contig 16512 bp, 8 predicted proteins | sample 174DNAGHGhighgp2_FD_193483 | JGI IMG/M metagenome (GOLD analysis project Ga0247610, IMG submission 193483) | Sheep rumen microbial communities from Palmerston North, Manawatu-Wanganui, New Zealand - 1742 DNA GHGhigh gp2 | ecosystem: Host-associated > Mammals > Digestive system > Stomach > Rumen ... | reverse complement strand
AGATCAACAAATAAATATCGAAGCTATAGACTTAGCTACAGATAGTATTCTAAAAGCAGATAAACAAAAACAAATCGAGGATCTTGAACTTGAAACAAATAAGAACTTAAAGATTCAAGAAAAAGCAAATGAATTGTTAGATTCTTATAAAAATCAATTAGATCCTAGAATTTATCAACTTGCAAAAGAAAACGTTGACAAAGCAACTGCTGAAAAAACTCCAGAGTTAGTTGCAGCAAGTACACCAGATGCATCAAGTGCAGATGGTACAACAAAGAGAAAAGTTGTTAGAAGAAAACGTGAAGAAGACGAAGGATAAGGAGGTTAAGAGATGTTTGGTAGAAAAAAAGAAACAGAAGAAACTAGTGAAATTGCTCAAGTAGCAAAAAAACAGGATTTAAGTGTTTTTGAGAAAAACAAAAAAGACATCAAAGGTTTAATAGCTCCTGGTGGAATCGATGCAAGTTATACAAACCATCTTGAAATTGATTCAACTAGAATCAGATATGCAAGAAGTATGATAGTAGCAAATCTTCCTAGAATGTGTACTTTCCCAGAATTCTTAAGAGGAATGTATACTTTTGGAGATATTAACGTATCAGTATTTATCAATCCTATTAGTGAGTCAACTTCACAAACAGATTTAAACAGAACAATCAACGAACTAGAATCTGAAAGAATCGTTGCTCTAGATAGAGGAGATATCAACAGAGAGAGAATTATAGCTCAAAAAGAAGCAGAAGCTCAAGAGCTTCGTGATGAAATCGCAGCCGGATTCAACAAACTATATGATTCATCTGTAATAGCAACATTATTTGCTTATAGTATGGATGAACTTGATAAATATACAGAATTGTTAACAAGTGAGATGTCTAAAAACTTAATCGACATTAAACCAGCGTGGGCATTACAAGATGAAGCTTTTAGATCTAACATGCCATATTGTGATAATAAATTATCTAAATCACATACTTTTGATAGAAGGGCGATGTCAACAGTATTCCCATTCTTTACATCAGAAGTAGGACATGAAACAGGTATTCCACTTGGATTTAATAAACAAACTGGACTTCCAATTCTATATGATAACTTCAGTCCAAAACTAACAAACTATAACATGGTTATATTTGGTAAATCTGGTGCTGGTAAATCAGTTACAATCAAAACAATAACAGCAAGATCTGCAGTTTTAATGGGAATTGAAAGTTTAGCGATAGACGCTGAAGGTGAGTACGGAATAGTTGCTGAAGCACTTGGTGGAGTTAACGTAGTAATAAGTCCGAACTCAAAAACAGTTATTAACTTATTTGATATTGAGCCTGAAAATATTAAAGACGAGATAACAGGTAAAGAAAGAACTGTACTTAGTGTAGAAAATAAGGTTGAAGACGTTACAAACTCTTTACTTACAATGGCTAGAGGTTCTACAAAGAGCCAGGAAGTAAACGAGCTTACAAAACAAATTATTTCTGAAGCTGTATCAGAAGAATATGCAGCTTTAGGTATAACAGATAACGTTGAAAGTTTATATAGAAGAGAAGATAACTCAAATATAAATATGACACAAAGCTACTTAGGTAGAACTAAAAAACAAATGCCTACAATAGGATCTTGGTTCAAGAGAGTATGTAGAAAAGCAGAAGAAAATGAAAACCCTGACTATAGATTCCACTATAGTTACTTAGTAAAGGTTATGAGACAATTCGTTAGAGAGTATAATGGTCAGATGGCTTACTTCGATGGACAATCAACATTCGAATTATTAGATGGTGTTCCATTTATTAATATCGATATTTCACAATTAGAGGAAAGATTTGCTAGACCACTTGCACAACAAGTTATGCTTTCATGGATTTGGGAAAAATACGTTAAGAAAAACTCAGAAGATAAAGCTAAAGCTGCAAAGAAGAGAGTACTTGTCGATGAGGCATGGATGCTTCTTCCTTACCCAGAAGCTGTAGACTTCTTAAACACAATGGCTAGACGTGCCAGAAAAAGAAATGTTTCTCTAGCAGTTATTTCACAAAAATTCCAAGACTTCTATGAGAAAAAAGAAGTTCAAGCCGTTTTAACATCTTCTGAAACAAAATTATTCTTAGCACAAGATAAATCAGAGATTCAATACTTAAAAGAAGTATTTAAACTTAGTGAAGGTGAAGCTGGATTCTTAATCACATGTGGTAGAGGTGAAGGCTTACTAAAAGTTGGTGGTGATAGTGCAATTTTAGCTATTCAACCAACAAAGAAAGAGTTTGAATTCGTTGAAACAAACCTTTCAAAACAAGCTGCAATGGAGAAGGCAAGACAAGAAGCAGAAAAAGCTTTAAATGCATAAGGAGAAAGATTATGGCTAAAAAAACAATTTCAGTTTTGTTAATGCTAATAATTGTTTTTAATTTCATATTTTCAAGTATACCTTGTTATGCTGAAGAAGTAGGAACAGATGGAACATCATATGATGATCATATCTATGCACAAGATGCTAACTATGCAAACTTAACCAATGATAACCAGGCAAGAAAAGCTGGTGAAGAAGGTAAGTATGATGATGACACAATGGGTACTGATCAAAATATCTCAACAGATATGGGTGGTGCATCAGTACTTGGTGCAGTTATAGGATATGTTTCTTTAATAATTGATATTATTCCACTTCAAATTCACTTTATTATTTCTGAAGTTGCAACAACAGATTACGTTAATAAAGATGAGTTAGACTCATGGAGAGGTGGAAAATATACAAACAAAATGTTTGAGGGATTAATACATTTTGTTACTATTGAGGATATCGTATTTAACTTAGTTTCATTATTCAATATAGATTATTTTGATACAGAAGATACTATAAAAGTTGGTTCTGGATCATATGTTGTTGAGATGAATAGAAATAAAGCCAATACGACACTATCAGATGTTGCAGCGAGATTGTTCTTTATTTTAAGAATTTTTTCTGCAATAATTTCTTTAGCAGTATTAGTATATATAGGTATAAGAATGGCAATAGCTTCTGTTGCTCAAGATAAAGCAAAATATAAACACATGTTAGTATCTTGGGTAGAGAGTATAGCAGTTTTATTCCTACTATCATATATCATGGTTATATGTGTAACATTATCTGAAGTACTAACAAATATATTCTTCATGTTTAGATGTACAATTTGCAAAGATACAGCATCTTTTGAAGAGATTATTTGTGATAACATCTTAGGAGGAATTTTCCAAGGTGCTGGTTTTAAAATGGTTATGTATTCAGTAATGTACTGGTTAGTAGTATATACACAACTTAAGTTCTTCGTATTATATTTCAAGAGAACCTTAGTTGTAGCATTCTTAATTATTATTGCACCACTTATTACTATTACATATCCAATTGATAAAGCTGGTGATGGTAAAGCTCAAGCATTTAATGCATGGCTTTCAGAATATATATTCATGGTATTTGTTCAACCACTTCATGCAATTGTTTATTTGATATTTATGTTTATTGCTGGAGCAATTGCAGAATATGCACCACTTGTTGCACTTGCATTTATGATGAGTTTAACAAGAGTTGAACATGTTGTTAAGAAGATGTTTGATTTAAACAAGAGTGTGGCACTTGGTGGACTTGGAGATATGCTTAAAAAATTATAATAAATAGATACATAGGTAAAAAGTATGAAAATTAAATATAATAATTCTACTAGTTCTGCAGATATTCTATTAATATTAATAGCTGTTTTATTTGTAGCAATTTTCATTGGACTTGTTGGTTTTATGATTTATAAAATCAACAGTCCAGATAAAGAAATTGTAGATGATAATTTTGATCCAAACCAAATTGCTGTTAGTGTTGATGGTGAAAAGTTAAGAACTTTAGAAGAAGTATTAGAAAAGTATAAAGTTAAATTAATAAGAAATGAAGGTTCAAGACTATTCGTCGAATTCCCTTATGGATACTATGATGAGCAAGGAAATAGTTATAGTTCCTACTATTATAATATGTTAGATGACATTAGTCTTTTGGAAGCTTATGAAACTAGAAGTTTTTATATGTATGACGAGAAAAACGGAATGGATATAGAAGCTAAATATGATACAACAATGAAAAAACATATATATGTTCTTAATGGTTTGGAAAACTTCTATAAAGAAACTGATGGACCAACATATGCAAAAGTAGAAAATGCAAAAATAGTCGATGAAGAAGAAATATCTGTTACAGCAGAAGAAGGAGAGCTTTTAATATCAACTAACTTTTTCTTTAGATTTATAAAAAATAAACTTGGAGAAAAAACAGGTGATCATGGAGATTATGATGTTTATAAAGATGGAGCTATTCTTCTAAAAGTTGTTAATAGCAAAGTTAGAAATATAGTTTATACAAAAGACTATGATAAAAATGTTGTTAATAGATATAAAGTTGGAACAGATCTTCAAACTTTATATGAAGCATATGGAAAAAATCCAAGCAAAGGTAGTCCAGAAGAAAAATATTTGATGTATAGAACTAGAAATGTATACGTATTTATATATGAAGATCAAATATCAATTTGGCCTTATACTATAACACAAGACGAGCCTTTTGAAAACTATTTATTAGATTATTTAGATGATAAAGATTTAGAAAAATTTTATAATAAAGTAACAAATCGTTGGACAAACTACTTAAAAAATGAAACTGATTTCGAATATGGTGAAGTTCATCTTCATTATCCTTCAATGGGTGTAATGATAGATATTACAGGAAATGATCCAAAAGGAATCAAGATTTATAATAATTGTGGTTATTCAATGAAGATTAAAAATCTACTAAAGACTGGAGTTATCACTTTCGTAGATGAAGATTCAGTTTATAATGCTGAACAAGAAAGAAGAGCTTCATTTTAAGGAGTAATATATGCCAAAAATTTATGAGGCGGGATATAAAAAAAGATTAATTAAATATGGAGTAATTGCTGGAGGAGTGGTTTTCTTAATACTAGCATGCATAATTTTAAACCTAGCATTAAGAAAACCAGACAATTCAGAAATCAATATAGATGTTGCAGATACTGTAAAAGAAGTTTTAGAGTATTATAGATGCAAGTATATATCAGAAAAAGATAGCACAATGGAAGATGTTTATGTTGATATAAATTGTGTATTTATCTACCCACTATTCGATGGGGAAGTAAGCAACGAAGAATTCTTTAACAATGTAATTAATGATGTAGCAAGAGTCCTTGGATACTATAGTTATAGAATGATTGATGAAACAAATGATATTGAAATTGTAGTTTATTGTAGAGGAAACAGTATAGATAAAATAGTTATCAATGGTAAAGAAGATTACTTTATCTATATGAAATCACAAATAGAAGCTTCTAAATATCAATTAATTCCTACAACAGAATTTGAAGTTCAATCACCAGAAATTCAAAATTTAAGAGAGAACTTATGGGATTCAAATGTTTATTTAGGAGAAAGAGAATCAATAGTAAATAGCTACTATCAATACTTTGACGAAGGTTATGCAACTAGAAGAATCAGTGGAAAAATATATAATATTGTATTTACAAAAAAATATCCAGGAGCAGTACTTAATGGGTTGTTCCCTGGAGTAGATTTTACTAGTGTTGAAAATAAACTTGGAAAACCAACATTTGAAGATGATACTTTAAATGTAATTGGATATAAAGGTAGAGATATTTATGTATTCTTTACTGAAGATAAAATTTCAGTATATAGAACATCTCAAGAAAAACCTGGAGAATTTCTAACATTAACAGATAAATTTATTTCAGGTGAGTATAATCTACTAGAATTTATGAATCAATTAACTTATTTATGGCCTGATTATTCAGAATATGAGTATTCTGCTAATGGTGCATTTATAAGTTATCCACTAAAAGGTGTTGATATTAAAATAGGTAGAGATGCTGAAAGTGGAATTATATTATACAACAATTTTAATGCTGAAGTAGCTCTTATGAAGAGCTATGCAGAGAATACAGAATTTATATTAAGATTAAAAGTCGATAATGTGTTTGAAGCAGAAAAAAGAAGAATTCAAGCTGAAAATGATTTAATAGAATCTGCTCAAAAATATAAAGAAAAATTAGCTTCATCTAAAAATAATATAGTAGGGGAGAGTTTAGTATATGATATTAGTCCAGTATATTCTGGAGAAGAAATATTAAAACTAATCTTTATCTCAAAAGATGGAGAACGTCCTAATAGAGAACTTACAGATAATATATATACATATACTTGGTTTGGAAGTGAAGCAATTATATTTAGCCAACAAAAGAAAGGTATTTACTATTATAATGTAAATACTGGTGAAAAACTAACTATTGAAGAAGATGGTTCTAAGAATTATAAGATAGTTGGTTTAGAAGGAAATGTACTAAAGTACGATAATGAAGAGGTAATTATTAATTACTAGAAAGGTAAAGATATGAGATTTTTAAAAAGCAATTTTTTAAAAAGAATAGTAGTAATTATCACAGTAATCATGATTTTGCTTTCATCAATGTCATCATGTGTTTATGCTAGTAAAGTAAAAATGGGTGAAAATGATTTTTACTATGCAGGTACATCTAAAGGTCAATATAAAGTCTCAATGAGTATTTTGGCATGGTTACTAGAGTTCATCAAACAAATTGCTGGTTTCTTGTTTGGTTTAATTACCATGATTCCGAGAATGGCAATTGTTGGTTGGACGGCTATTTTTGAACTAGTACTAACTACAGCATTAAACTCATTTACTGGTGTTCCAATGGATGATGCGAACTTGAATGCCACGAATGTTGATGCTAATGGTACGGCTAATCACGTAACAGTTCAAGCAATTGTATTTAACCAAGTTCCAGTACTTAATTGTAACTTATTTGATTTTGATGATAAAGAAAAAATGAATACATGTATAGATGGTACAGGTCATTATTGGATTCATTGTGAGACATGTGCTAAAAATGATCCATTAATTGCAGCCAATCCATCTAGACCACATTTATGTAGAATGAAAGGTCAATGTAAATGTACTGAATGTGCTGCATATAGAGAAGCATTTGGTGTTAAAGAAGATGATGAAAATCCATATCTAATCATAAAAGAAAATGTTGCAATGTGGTATTACATTATGCGATTAATGGCAGCTGCAGCTATGCTTGCTGTATTGATTTATGTAGGTATTAAAATTGCAATCACAACAGTAGCTTCTGAGAAAGCTGTATTTAAAAGAATGTTAGTTGACTGGGTAGTAGGAGCAATTATACTATTCTCAACACAATATATTATGTCATTTATTATGAGTGTTAATGAAGGATTAATCTCTGTAATGGCTACAATAGAAGAAGGCATGAAAGAAAAGACCAAAAAAGAGTTCCATAAAGAAGAAAAAGAAGTAATAAATGATGAATTAGAATTAGATTTATATCAAGAAGTTAGAACAAGAGCTTATGATGCCAAAGGTGTTAATGGTGTAAGCGGTATGCTAATGTATATTGCTTTAGTTGCCATGGCTTATAGATATACACTTATTTATTTAAAAAGGTTATTTACAGTTATTATATTAACGCTTATGGCACCAGGTATTGCGTTTAGTTATGCAATTCAAAAAGTATCAACAGGTAAGAGTAGTGCATTTTCAAAATGGTTACAAGAATATATGGTTAATGTTTTATCTCAAGCAATACATGCATTAATATATGTATCTTTCATATCATATGCACTTATGATTTCATTAGATTCTATACCTGGAACAATATATGCATTAGTAGTTATGCATTATATGCCAAAATTTGATGAAACATTTAGAAAAATCTTCAAATTTAATGGTAGTGGATTACATGATGAAGATATTAAGAGTACAAGTGCTAAACAAATGGCTGCTACAGCTAGACATGTTGGCTCAATGGTTGGTGCTGCTGCAATGGTAAGTAAAATGTCACCTGTTGGAAAGATTGCTACAGCTCCACTTAAAGGAGCTATTGGAGGAGTTTCTTTATTAAAAGCTGGAGTTGGAACTAAAATTGCTGATAAAGTAATGGATAGTTTAGCTGGAGAACAAGCTGATACTATGGTAGAAGGCCTACAAGATATTGGTGCAGTCTTAGCTTTAGACGCTCCAGAATCAAAAGAATATTCATCATATCTTGAAGAAGGTAATGAATATAGAGAAGACTTAGTTAAAGCTATAAAAGAAGAAACAGATGCAGAAAAGAAACAAGCTTTAATAGAAGAACTTGATGAATTTGATAATAGAGCAGGATTAAGAGAACAAGATATTTTTGGTAAAGAAATAGATAAAAGAATTAATAGTGCATTAAAAACTTTAGAGAAAGATCCTGAAAACCGTGAAGCTGCTGCAAAACTTGCACAAGCAATGAAATTAAAAGAAGCATTTGATAAAACAACTACATTGGATGATGGAACACGTTTAGGAAAACTAAAGAATTTTGCATTTACAAGAGCTGCAGCATATAAACAAAAATATAATCCAGACAAATATTCAAAACTTGTTCAAAAATCAGATGGAACAGTTGTAAGAAAGATGAGATTAAATCCATTTGCGTTCCATTATGATCCTCATACAAACAAGCTAGTAGGTGATGGAGCATGGCAAGTTGCTAGAGACAATAGTGCATTCTTAAAGACTATATCTAAAAATGGTGGAATTGGAATGGTAAGAAAACTTATATTCCAACCAGGTAAACTTGCACAAGAATTTGCTGAAAACACTAACTATTCACCAGAAATGAAAAAATTATTAGGAAAACAAGCACAACTTACTGCAAATATAGTTGTTGGAGCATTAGCTACTGGTGCTGGAATGATGACTTTGGTATCAAGTCCAGCAATGGGTATGGGACTTCTAGCATATGGTATGCATACAAGACAAGATTTTAAACAAGCATATGGATTAGACGATCCAAACAGATATGCAGTAAGAAGAGATAAAGTTGCACAAAAATATACATTTAGTAAATTCTCAGTAGCAACTCAAGCTGCAATTGGTAGAGCAGCATTAGAACTTGCTGAATCAGCTCAAGTAAATTGGGAAGAAGCTGATATTCCAGGTTTAACACCTAGAGCACAACGTTTAAGAATTGACATGGCAAGTATTATAAAATCTGGTGGAAGAGATATTTCTGCTATTTCAGGAAGTGTTGGATCATTTAGTAGAAATAGAATGAAATATAAGAAACTTCATCCAGGAGCAAAATTTATTGGAAACTTTGCAACAGGTGGCTTCTTAAGCACTGCAAGAACAGTAACAGCAAGTGGCGCTATGGGATTAGACAGACAAAATGTAAGTACACAATCTCTACTATATAAAATAGGAGAGCAAGCAAATAAAGAAATAAATAGTAACAAAGATGATTTAATTAGAGATACATTATCATTTGAAATGGAAGCTACAAGACTTGAATATGAAGCTAAAAAAGATAGTTCTACACAAATGTATGCTGATTTATTAGCAATGATGGATGCTGAACTTCAAGATCCTAGAGTGGCTGAAACCGCTGGAGTAAGTGTTACTGCTCAAGTTGAAAGACCAGTTGATGAAAAAGGTAACCCTGTATTTGTTCCACAAACAGGAGAAAAAGATGAAGGAAGTTCTTCTCAAAGTGAGCCGGAAACAAAGACAAAAGTACAAGTAGAAGAAGAAACAATTGATACAGTTATACTAAGTGGAGAAATAAACAGAAGTGCTCAATCTATTGTTGAAAGAGCAGTTGCTGAACAAGTTTTAGATTTAGCTAAAACTGGAAAATTACCAGCAGGATACATAAAAGGTGATGATAGTAATATAAGAAAAGCAATCAAACAATTAATGGTGCAAAATGGATTAGGTGATAATTTAGCAGCTATTGAAGGATTAGATCAAAAAATAGAACAAACATCACAAAGAATGATAGCAGATGCTAAAGCAATGCAAGAGGGTAGAGAAGTTCCTGCAGATTCTGATCATAGATTTGAAAAAGTAATAGTTGATATAGCAGTGGCTAAAACTGTAAGAGAAAAAGCAGCAGCAATGAGCGACGATGCTAAGGCTGCAGGACCAATCAAAGCTAATGGAACAGAACAACCAGCTAAACCTAAAAAGACATTACAAGATTTCTTAAATTCTGAAGAATTTGAAAGTAAAGTAAGAGATGCTGCTCAAAGAACTGTTTTAGATGTTGCTTTTGGTGGTAGTGTTGATAAAGTAACTCAACAACTAAATGCTGCAAGAGGGGAGGCTGGCAAGCCAGGCGGAACTCAAGGAAAAACAGAACAAGGAACTACTCCTCCTGTACATATGGCACCAGAATCTGCACCTGAAATAAGAGCTAAAATTTCTGATAGAGCTGTTAATAATGGAGTTCAAACAGTAAGAGCTGTAAATGAAAGAAGATCAAAATTAGGAGATGCTATACAAGCTGTTGGAAGAGCTGGAACAACAACTGGATCACAAACAAGTGGAACAACTTCAGGTAAACCAACAGAAGCAAGTACTTCAAATACTCAGATGAAAGCAAGAAAGAAAATATCTATTCAAGATGCAACAATTGCTATTTCAGATGATTTAATGAGAATGGTTGCTCCTTCACCAGAAGAAGAAGCACAAAGATTAGCACAACAAAGATCTCAAGAAACTTCAAGAAATGTAGATAGCGTATTAGGTTCTCTTCTTGAAAGTTCAGGACTATCTGATTCAAGAGAAGCACAAGCAATACAAGCTAATTTGAGAAGTATGCAACGTACTTTAAAGAAAATGCAATATCTAAATCAAGAAGCTGCTACTTCAAATATTAAAGCTGGTAAAGGAAATAGAGAATATAATTCAGCACAGAAAGAAGCAGATGTACTTAAAGCAGTTTTAGATAGTGTTCCATTATCTGATACTGAAGGAAGAGCAAAAGCTGAGGATGATTACAATAGAGCTAAAGGAAAAATTGCTAATAACGGACCAATGCTTAATATTGTTGAAATGCTTAAAGATGAGAAAAAGAATGCAGTTGCTCAAAAAGAAAGAGAATCACGTGAAGAAATGCTTAGAACAGCAGAAGCAAGAAAAGCTCAAACAAATCCTCAACCTAGAGATGGCGGACAAAAGAAACAAAATCCAAATTCTAATGGTGGAAATCCACCTGCAGATGGTAAAAAATAAGTTTTATAATTTTATGATATATTAATATAGATTATTTTAATGGAGGAAATGATAATGAAAGTTTACCTTAAGAAGTTTACAATTGTTATGCTCGTAATTGCAATTCTATTTAACTTCTGCGGTGGAGCTGTGCCAAAAGCTCAAGCAGGAATATTAGATTCAATTATGGGTGGTTTAGTAGGACTTCTAACTTGGCCAATCAGATTAATAGCTGTATTGATTGGTGTTGGAATTCAATTTGTCGCAGCGAAAGTTGCCTATACAGGGCGGCACGATTGGCAGTGGTGCAAATGAGAATTTGCTTACACCTTACGATATTTTCTTTAATAAAGTTTTACTAACAGATGTAGACTTTACAAACGTTGATATGGAAGGTGCTAACGAAAAAACACAAACAGTAAGACTAATGAGAGCAGCAGTTGCAAAATGGTACTACATTATGAGACTTATAGCATCAATTATATTACTTGCAATTTTAGTTGTTGTTGGTATAAAAATGGCAATATCTTCTGTTGCAGAAGAGAAAGCTTTATATAAAAAGGCGTTAGTAGACTGGGCGGTCAGCTTAGCGCTTATATTCCTATTGCAATTTATTATTTCATTTACGGTTTTATGTAATAATGGTCTTGTAAAATCACTAGCTGCTATTGGATCATCTGATAGTGCAGATATTAGTGATACAATAGAGGACTTAAAGAATATGGCAATGGGTGCTGTTGGTTGGGAGACAATTGCAGCAACAATAGTATATGTTGCAATTTCTGTTCAAACACTTGCATTCTTATTCCAATATATAAAACGTATGATAAACATAGGATTCTTAATTATTATTTCACCTCTAATTTCTATAACATATTCTATAGATAGAATGGGTGATGGTAAATCACAAGCACTTAATACATGGCTTAAAGAATTCGTATTTGGTGTTATTATACAACCATTTCACTGTGTACTATACTTAGCCTTTGTTGATATGGCATTTCAATTATTGAAAGGTGGGGGAAGCTCAGTTGAAAAAATCGCAAATGGTGCACTTGCAGTAATGTGTATTACATTTGTTGATGATGGTGAGAAAATTGTAAAGAAGATATTTGGTTTAGACGCTTCAAGTGCTGTTTCACCAGTAGCTGCTGGTGCAATGCTTGGTGCTACAGCTGCATTTGCTAGTCAAAAGGCTCCACAAATGCTTGCTGGTGCTAAGAAAGGTCTAACAAACTTTACACAAAAAGGATTAGGAGCAAAAATTGCTCAAGACTATAAAAAGGATAGAACAGATAGATTTCAAAATCTTCTTAATGATCCTTCTAAATCAGATAAAGCTAAAAAAGCTCTTAGTAGAGCAGGACTAGCATATGGAGATGATGGCAAGATTCATGGAGTTGGTGCTGATGGAAAATTAACAGATGATACATTTGATAAAAGTCAAGCTGCTGAGAAAATGTATGAAGCAAGAGCATCAAAGAATTTACAACATCCAGTAAGAACAATGAAAGAGGCTGCATCAAAGAAGTTTGGAAGTATGGCTAAAGCACATAGAGAGACAAAGATTGATGAAATGACACAAGCTCAAATAGCTGAAATGAATCCAGAAATGCAAGGAAGATATGATAGAGATACACCAGAAGGTAATGCAGCTTATGAAGCACTTAGAGCAGAGAATGCAAAAAAATATGATAATAGACATGCTAAAATTAAAGGATTTGTATCAAAAGTTGGAAATAGTGAAACAGGTAAGTATATTAGAAAGAATATGACATTTGGATCTATGGTCTCAAGATCAGTTGCAGGTGGTGCTGCATTATTTGCAACAAGTGCTGGTCTTGCTGCACCAGGTCAAGGTGTACTTACAGCAGCTGCTGCTGGACTTGGTACATATGCTGCACTTAAAGGTTTAGGAAGCAATTCAGCTACGACTGTATCTAATACAGCTGCACCATATTCAAACTTCTCATCAAGAGAAGATGCTCATACACAAATCAATAACATCATAGCTAATAAATCAGATTATGATGATGGATCACAAAAATTCAGAGAGTTAGAAACAAAACTTGCTGCTGCTATACAACAAGCTGTTAAAGGAATGTCTGTAGGCGAGGCATCTAAGAGAGCAAAAGAAGCTGCAAGTCAAATAAAATATCAAACAACAGCTCATCCAGAAAAAATGGATACAGCTGCACTTGCAAGTATACTTTCAAAAGCAACTGGTGGAGAACCAGTAACAAAAGAATTATTTACAGCTGGTGCAGATTATAAACAACATGTTGGTGATGCAAATGTTTGTAGAGAAGCTGTTAAATTAGCTGAAGCTGGATACACAAATGAATCAATCGCTGATAAATTCTTTGATGCATCACGTGGAGGAAATAGTGCTCCAGTATTAGATGCTTCATCATTCCCAGCAGCTAGTGTAACTGTCAATAATACTATTAATGCAGATAGTGATAGTGGAACAACTCCTCCACCAACAGATGGTGGAACAAATCCACCTCCTGGATTATCAAAAGAAGATTTTGCTGCAGCTGTAGCAGCTATTACTCAAATTCAACCAGGTAGAGGAGACATTACAGTTGAACATATCCATAAAGTTGAACATGTTGTACAAAATACAATAGATAGTGGAGATATGACTCAACTAAAAAATATTGAATCAGAACTTAATGCTACTTTGAAAAGATTTCAAGATGCAAATGTTACAAGTGGAAGTAATTTAGATACAATAAGAACACTTACAACAAATGTTCAAAATAGAATTAATCAATTAGAAGGTTCTGGAGATGCAACTTAATTTTCTAATGATAATATTATAAATGGAGGTTCTAAAGATGGCCAAACGAAAAACTGCAAGTGATGATAATACAGCATTTAATATGCTAAAAATCGGAGGAGTTATTATTCTTATAGTTTTAATAGGAATAACATTTATTCCAAGATTTATGAATTCATCAAATCCAACAGATGAAATATCTGAAGCACAAATTGCACTTGATAAACAAGCGCAAGAAGATCAAGCATCTAAGGAAATAGAAAACAAGGCAATTGTAGAAAAATTAAGTAAAATGCAAGAAAGAGATAGAATGGAATACTATGTTTCTAGCTTTATTAGAAAAATAGAAAACAAAGACTATAGCTCTGCATATGCATTATTATATGATGATTTTAAACAAAATTATTTTCCTACAGAAGCTGAATTTGAAAGCTACTGTAGAAAGACTTTTCCTAAAATGATTGCACTTACACATGATAATATTGAAAGAAGTGGTGATGTATACGTAATGTTTACTACATTAAAAGATACTATTTCAAATTCTGAAGGAAGAGAAATCAAATTTATTATTCAAGAATCAAATTTAAATGAATTTGTTATTTCATTTAGTGTTATTTAGAAGGAGAAATAGGGTATGGGATATACAGAACTAAGATTAAAAATATTAAGATTTTTTAGAAAAAACAAATATATTATTCTTATTCTTGCAATTGTTTTAATGGTAGTCATAGCAATTAATACTATATTAAGAAGTAGGATAGAGGTTCCAGAACCAACTACAACTTTAGAACCACATGTATCTGTAATGAACTCTGGTTCTTCTACTCCTAGCAGAATGGCACAAACAATAGAAGATTATATTAAAGAATATATGGGATATGTGGATTCACAAGATTTCGATAAAGCTTTTAATATGGTCACAGAAGAATGTAGAGCAAAAGAATTTGATGATGATATCTTTAAATATATAGTATATGTAAAGAATAAAAAACCAAATTCAAAAATGACATATAGTATTCAAGATTATTCTAATGTAACAATTGATGGAATTAAATATTATATTTATGAAATTCATTATACAGAAGATTTATTAGCAACTGGTTTAACAAATTCTGAATATATGTTTACAACAGAAAAGATGGCATTTTATAGAGATAAAGATGGAACAATCAAAATGAATGTTGGAGACTATATTGGTTATGAAAATGTTCAAAGCGTTGCTGAAAATGAATACTTAAAAATTGATATCATTAATAAATTAGTAGAATATCAAGAAGTTACATATGAAGTAAGATTTACAAATAGATCTGAATATACAATAGTAGTTGCTGACGGATATGGATCAGCAGAAGAAAATGTAATTACTCTTAAAGGAGAAACAAGAAAAGAAATTAACGGATTGGATATTGTTCTTAGCCCAGGTGAATCAAAGACATTTACATTTACTTATACAAAATTCGTTGATGACGGAGATTCAATTTCTGATATGACATTCGGTTCTATTAGAGTTATGGAACAATATTCTGGAACAGATTTAAATAAAGTTACAGAAGATCAAATTAATCAAGAAATTAATAATGCAGTTGATAAATTTTCTATGAAACTTGCATTATAAAAGAGTAAGATTTAAGGAGATTTAGGGGTATGGCTGAAAACGAAAAAGGTCAAAACTCTGTAGGAAAACAAGCAGCAAATCAAGCTAAAGAATTTGCAAAACAAAAAGCAAAAGAACAAATTAAAAAGATGGCTGCAAAGAAAGGACTAGCCACAGCTCTTGCGCCAGTCCTTTTTTGGGCTGCAATAATTATTATTTGTATTATTTTGCTTACAGGTATTATTGCTTTTATTCTTACTGCACCTGGAATGGTAACTGGTAAGTTAAAAGATTTTGCAATGAATTTAGCTAAAAATATTGCGAGCTATTTTGGCGCAGATTCGACGAAATTTAGTAGTGATGAAGATGGATATAAAGTATTAGATTATCTTGAAACAATGGGGTATGACTTAAAAGGATACGGCTTTATAAGCAAAGATGTTGATGATAAAGAAAATGCTAATTATGATGAAACTCAAGGTGTAATTAGAGATCCTGATACAGGAAAAATTACTGAGGCTAAATCAATATTAGTTGAGCTTTATCTTATGAGTGATACTTATATGTATACTGCTAAGAATTTTAATAAAACAACTAATGAGAATTTCTGGAGTTCTTTAGCTAATGTTATACGTCAAGCTAATAGATTATTAAATCCATTACATCAATTATTAATAGATGAAGTTTTTGATGTAGATGCAGCAGGAACATGGGGTAGAGGACTACTTAGTATCTATTTTGAAAAAGGATATTGGCAGACTGGAGATGACTACGAGAAGAGTGCTCTTGCTGAATTATTTGGAATAGATGGAATAGATTGGGTAGGTATTAGTGTTGATCCAGGTTCTAAGAAGTTAAAAATTCGTAGAGGTTGGGGAGCTAATTACTATGAATATGAATTAGATGGCTGGACAGGTAGATATGGTATGCCTTTAGAGTTCTTGCTTTCTGTTCAAATTGCTACATTAAAACCAGATTTGACATATGAAATGGTAACAGGATTTGATACAGATGTTCATATTCTATTAAGAG
>Ga0247610_10003740_pt1 | contig 16517 bp, 14 predicted proteins | sample 174DNAGHGhighgp2_FD_193483 | JGI IMG/M metagenome (GOLD analysis project Ga0247610, IMG submission 193483) | Sheep rumen microbial communities from Palmerston North, Manawatu-Wanganui, New Zealand - 1742 DNA GHGhigh gp2 | ecosystem: Host-associated > Mammals > Digestive system > Stomach > Rumen... | reverse complement strand
CGATATAACGATATAACGAAATAACGCATGTTGTACTATTTCTTCCGATTTCTAGAGCAATACGACATACCTGGGTCACATCTCTGGTCCTACATCTCGTTCCGTGCCGTGCTGACGCTTATTCTTGCGCTGATTATCTCGGCATGGTTTGGCGAATACTTCATCAAGTATATGCGCCGCAAGAAAATTTTTGAGACCGAACGCGACCCGGCTATAGACCCTTTCGGAGAGCAAAAGAAAGGTGTTCCTACAATGGGCGGTATCATTATCATTGTATCTATTCTCATACCAGTCCTGCTACTTTGCCGCATCAGGAACATCTATATTATCCTGATGATTGTGACTACCCTATGGCTCGGTTTTCTGGGATTCTTGGATGACTATATCAAGATCTTCAAGCGCAAGAAGGAAGGACTGAAAGGAAAATACAAGATAGTGGGTCAGGTGAGTATCGGCTTTATCGTAGGCTTGGTACTGTGGCTCAGCCCGGACGCCGTGGTGCGTGAGAACGTTAATGTACGCCAACAGAATCAGGAGATTGTCGTGAAGTACAAGACGGATGCAGTGAAGTCGCTACAGACAACTATCCCATTTGTAAAGAACCACAACCTGAACTATTCGGAGATATTGGGATTCCTTGGTAAATACAAGGTGGCAGCAGGGTGGATCCTCTTCGTACTGATGACCATCCTGGTAGTGACTGCTGTATCAAACGGAGCCAACTTGAACGATGGCATGGATGGCATGTGTGCCGGAAACTCTGCCATAGTTGGTGTGGCACTGCTTATCTTAGCATACGTCTCAGGACATATCGTCTACGCAGCCTATTTTGACATCATGTATATCCCTCATGCTGAGGAGTTGGTGGTATTCCTCTCGGCGTTCATCGGAGCCATGATTGGTTTCCTGTGGTACAATGCTTACCCTGCACAGGTGTTCATGGGTGATACCGGTTCGCTGACTATTGGCGGTATCATCGGCGTGTGTGCCCTGATCATCCATAAGGAATTGCTGTTGGTCATCCTTTGTGGCATATTCTTTATAGAGAGCCTTAGTGTGATCATCCAGACACAGTGGTTTAAGCTGATGAAAAAGAAAGGCAAGCGGGTAAGGGTGTTCCGAGCTACACCCATACACGACAATTTCCGTCGTCTGGACTCGCAGCTCGACGCCACCTCTCACTACATATTGCGTGGATGGCCCAAGCGGCAGTTCCATGAATCAAAGATTACGTTCCGCTTCTGGATTGTAAGCGTTATCCTGGCGGCTCTGACAATCATTACGCTGAAGATTAGATAGGAAAAATGAAAAAAAGAATCGTTATATTAGGAGCAGGCGAGAGCGGAGCAGGTGCTGCCGTATTAGCTAAGAAGCAGGGCTTTGACGTGTTTGTTTCGGACATGTCTCACATCGCCGACAAATACAAGCAGATGCTTGACGACCGCAACATAGTCTGGGAGGAAGGGCAGCATACAGAAGACAAGATCCTGAATGCCGATGAGATTATCAAGAGTCCAGGGATACCCGAAACAGCCCCGATGGTCAAGAAAGCCATTGCCAAGCAGATACCCATCATTAGCGAGATTGAGTTTGCTGGCCGGTATACCTCGTCGAAGATGATCTGTATCACAGGCTCTAACGGCAAGACCACTACAACGAGCCTTATCTACCACATCTTCCGTCAGGCGGGGTACGATGCCGGACTGGCTGGCAACATTGGCAACTCCCTGGCCCTGCAGGTGGCAGAAGACCCACATGAATACTACATCATTGAGCTTTCATCGTTCCAGCTGGACAATATGTACCAGTTCCGTGCCAACATAGCTGTGTTGCTGAACATCACGCCTGACCATCTGGACCGTTACAACAATGAGATGCAGAACTACGTAGATGCCAAGATGCGTATCATCCAGAACCAGACCCCACAAGATGCGTTCATCTATTGGGCTGACGACCCCATCATCTCACGTGAGTTGAAGAAATACGACATCAAAGCCATACAATGTCCCTTCTCCGATGTAAAGAAAAACGGTGTCATCGGCTACATGGAGGCAGGGCAGTATAAGTTGGATTATCCCACTCCGTTTAACATGGAACAGGAGAGTCTGAGCCTGACAGGACGACACAATATATACAATTCACTAGCCGCCGGTCTGGCTGCCAACATCTCTGGGATCAAAAAGGAGAGTATCCGTAAGTCACTCAGCGACTTCCCCGGTGTAGAACACCGGTTGGAGAAGGTGTGTGTCGTCCGTGGTGTCCAGTATATCAACGACTCAAAAGCTACTAATGTAGATGCCTGTTGGTATGCGTTGGAATCCATGAAGACCAAAGTGGTGCTCATCATAGGAGGTAAGGACAAAGGCAACGACTACAGTCCTATCATCCCACTGGTGAAGCAGAAATGCTCTGCACTGGTTTATCTAGGAGCTGACAATACGAAACTGCACCAGAACTTCGACCAATTGGGCATCACCGTCCGTGACACCCATTCCATGAAAGAATGTATGGAAGCCTGCTACGAGCTTGCCCAGCCCGGTGAAACCGTATTACTCTCTCCCTGCTGTGCTTCGTTCGACTTGTTTAAGAACATGGAAGACCGCGGTGAGCAGTTTAAGGAGTTGGCAAGGAATTTATAGGTTTCCACAAGCGAAGCTTAGCTTAATAATGAGAGTTGAGAATAGAGAATAGAGAATTAAGAGATGACAAAGAAAATAGGCAATATCTTTAAGGGTGACAAGGCCATCTGGATGGTCTTCCTGTTCCTCTGTCTCATCAGTCTGGTGGAGGTTTTCTCTGCTTCCAGCACACTGACCTATAAGAGCCAGAACTATATCGGCCCTATCGTCTACCATGCCACTATGATTCTGGTGGGCGTGATGGTTGCCATTCTCACCTTGAATGTTCCCTGTCGCTATTTCAAGCTCATGACCCTGCCTATGCTCATCGTCTCACTCTTTACTCTGGTATGGGTATTGGTAGGAGGTGAAAGCATAAACGGTGCCAATCGCGTCATCTCGCTCATGGGCTTCACCTTCCAGCCTTCAGAACTGGCTAAAGGAACGATGGTGCTCTACACTGCACAGATTCTTAGTGCCACTCAGCGTGAGGATGGAGCCGACAAGATGGCGTTCAAGTGGATTCTTGTTGCACTATGCATTGCCACATTCCTTATTGGTATTGAGAACCTGTCCACAGCAGCCCTGCTCTTTGCAGTCATCTTCCTGATGATGTTTATCGGACGGGTGCCATTGAGCCAGTTAGGCAAGTTGCTGGGTGGGGTTGCAGTTTTGGGTGTATTGTTCCTGACACTGGTCATGACGCTGGGAAGTATGGATGAGAGTGCCAACGAGAGTATGACAGAGGTGGTGGCCGACAGCCAACAACCTTCATCTGACAGTGAGGTTGACAAGGATGCCATCAAAGGTGGTGGCGTGTTCCACCGCTTTGCTACTTGGCGAAACCGCATCCTGAAGCACTTCAACAAGGAAGATGTTCCCCCTGAGGAATATAACATGGAAGAGAATTTCCAGGTGGGTCATGCCAACATTGCCATTGTCTCATCAAATGTCATCGGACGCGGACCAGGTAACTCGGTGGAACGTGATTACCTGCCTCAGGCATTCTCCGATTTCATCTACGCCATTATTATTGAGGAAATGGGCATCATTGGGGCTACGGCAGTAGTACTGCTCTACCTCATACTTCTCTATCGCACGGCTCGTATCGCTAGTCGCTGTGAGAATAATTTCCCGGCTTTCCTGGCCATGGGACTGGCCTTGTTGCTGGTCATCCAGGCCATGTTCAACATGCTGGTGGCTGTAGGGCTTGCACCGGTTACCGGACAACCTCTGCCACTGATTTCCAAGGGTGGAACCAGTACAATCATCAATTGTGTCTACATCGGTGCCATCCTGAGTGTGAGCCGTTCGGCAAAAATGAAAAAAGTGATTGCATAAAAGATATGGATAAGGAATTGCGAGTCATCATCAGTGGCGGCGGTACGGGAGGCCACATTTTCCCAGCCGTTTCAATAGCCAATGCCATCAGGGATTTACGTCCCGATGCCAAGATTCTGTTCGTGGGCGCATTAGGCCGGATGGAGATGCAGCGCGTACCTGCTGCTGGTTACGAGATCAAAGGACTGCCTATCCAGGGGTTCGACCGCAAGCATCTTTTGAAGAACGTCGTAGTGCTCTATAAGATATGGAAGAGTCAGCGCATGGCCCGGCGCATCATCAAGGATTTCCGTCCCCAGGTCGCAGTAGGCGTGGGTGGATACGCCAGCGGCCCTACCCTCAACAAGGCTGCAGCGATGGGCATCCCCTGTCTCATTCAAGAGCAGAACAGCTATGCCGGTGTAACCAATAAACTGTTGGCCAAGAAAGCTGCAAAGATATGCGTGGCTTATGAAGGCATGGAACGGTTCTTCCCAAAGGAAAAGATCCTGCTTACAGGCAATCCGGTGCGTCAGGCACTCTTAGAAACAACCATCAGCCGCGATGATGCCATCCGCAGTTTCGGCTTCGACCCATCCAAGAAGACCGTGTTGCTCGTAGGTGGCAGTCTTGGAGCCCGTACCATCAACGAGAGTGTGCTCAAGCATCTCGACCTGGTGAAAGAGAGTGATGTACAGTTCATCTGGCAGACGGGCAAATACTATTATACCGACATCAGTGAACAACTGAAGCATCAGGACTTGCCCAACCTGAAGGCGATGGACTTCATTACCGACATGGGAACAGCTTATCGGGCTGCCGATCTGGTCATCAGTCGTGCCGGTGCCAGTAGCATTTCGGAATTCTGCCTGATTGGCAAGCCTGTCATCCTGGTGCCCAGTCCCAATGTGGCCGAGGACCACCAAACAAAGAACGCCATGGCACTCTCTACTCGGGATGCTGCCATCTACGTGAAAGACAGTGAGGCTCCTGCTACACTCCTGCAGCTCGCAGTAGACACTGTCCGTAATGAAGGCAAGCTACGGTCACTTAGCGAGAACGTGCTGAAGCTGGCTTTGCCAGACTCTGCAAACATCATAGCCAAGGAGGTCATCTCCTTAGCCCAGTCCTACAAATCCTAACGTATCAGAATATGAACCCAAAAGATATCAAAGCTGTCTACTTCATTGGTGCCGGAGGCATCGGCATGAGTGCCATTGCACGCTACTATCTGAAGCAAGGAATGGTGGTGGGAGGCTACGACAAGACCCCCTCGGTGCTGACGCGCCAATTAGAAAAAGAAGGAATGCTGCTGCACTATGAGGAGAATGTGGAAGAGATTCCCCACGCCTGCAAGAATCCGCAGTCGTGCCTTGTAATCTACACCCCAGCCATTCCTGCTGATCATCAGGAACTGCAATACTTCCGTGAAGGTAACTTTGAGATACAGAAGAGGGCACAGGTACTGGGAACACTGACTCAGGAGAAGAAAGGGCTTTGCGTTGCCGGTACTCACGGAAAGACCACCACCAGCACCATGTGTGCACATATCCTCCACCAGAGCCATGTTGACTGCAATGCCTTCCTTGGCGGTATCTCGAAAAACTACGGTACCAACTATATCCTGTCCGACAGTGAGTACGTAGTGATAGAGGCTGATGAGTTTGACCGCTCTTTCCACTGGCTCCGTCCCTGGATATCGGTTATCACGGCTACCGACCCTGACCATCTGGATATCTACGGCACCAAAGAGGCTTATCTGGAGAGTTTCCGTCATTATTCATCGCTTATCCAGCCAGGCGGAGCTCTTATCATCCATCGTGATCTGGAAATGCAGGAGCAGTTGCAGGAGGGTGTCCGTCGCTATGACTATAGCCTCAACGAAGGTGATTTTCATGCAGAGAACGTTGTGATAGAGAATGGCGAGATTACCTTCGATTTCATATCACCCATAGAGAGCATCCGTAAAGTACGCCTTGGTCAGCCTATACCTATTAATATAGAGAATGGCATAGCCGCAATGGCAATGGCTCAGTTGGCAGGCTCCAATGCAGAGGAACTGCGATATGGCATGATGACCTTCGCAGGGGCTGAACGCCGTTTCGACTTCAAAATAAAAACGCCACAACTCGTGCTGATCAGTGACTATGCTCATCATCCGAAGGAAATCCTGCAGAGTGCGCGCAGCATTCGTGAACTCTACAAAGACCGTCATATCACAGCCATCTTCCAGCCACATCTCTACACTCGTACCCGCGACTTCTATCAGGAGTTTGCCGAAGCGCTGAGTGTGCTCGACGAAGTGGTGCTGACGGAGATCTATCCGGCACGCGAAGAGCCCATAGAAGGTGTTTCATCGCAGCTCATCTACGACTGTCTGAAACCTGGCGTCAAGAAAGAGATGATCCGTAAGGACGATGTTCTCGAATATGTCAAAAACCGCACCTTCGACGTACTGATCATCCTGGGTGCAGGCGACCTGGATAATATGATGCCGCAGATAGCAGAGATAATAAAGAAATGAGTATCAACTGGAAAAAGACAACCCTCATCCTGCTGGACATCCTGATTGGAGCCTATCTGGTACTGGCAGTAACCGCGTTCAACAAACCGGACGTGAAAGCCACAGTATGCTCTGAGGTGAAGATCAACTTGGCCAAGGACATCCTGGAGGGGTTCCTCACACCCGACGAGGTGAAGCAGCTGCTACAGAAAAAGCAGCTCTACCCCATTGCCAAGCCTATGAAGGAGATCAACACACGGGCTATTGAGGAGTATCTGAAAGCCAGTCCTTACATTGAGACAGCTGAGTGCTACAAGACGCAGAGCGGACACATCTGCATCGACATCCACCAGCGCATGCCAGTGATGCGGGTCCTGGCCGACAACGGCGACAACTACTATCTCGACAATAATGGAAACATCCTGCCAGGCGACTTGCGTTATGCCAACAATACTGTAGTGGCTACAGGGACGATCAGCCGCTCTTATGCAAAGAAGTCACTGACGGAATTAGGTAACATCATAGCTGCAGACCCCTTCTGGCAGAGCCAGATTGTGCAGATCAACGTCACTCATGACGGTGTAGAGATGATACCTCGTGTGGGCAACCACGTCATCTGGATCGGGAAGCCTGTCGATATCAATAGGAAACTGGACCGTCTGCGAAAGTTCTATAAGTATGGACTTAGCCATGCAGGATGGAATAAATACGAACGCATCAGCGTTGAATTCGACAATCAGATTGTTTGCAAAAAGGTAAGAAACAAAAGGTAAAAAATATAATTGAATTGCAAATCAGTAAATCGTAAATAGATATGGTGTCAGCAAAGGAATTTATCGTAGCCATTGAGCTGGGTTCATCAAAGATGACCGGCATCGCTGGACAGAAGAATCTGGACGGCAGTATCAGCGTGCTGGCTGTCGTGAAAGAGAAATCATCATCGTTCATCCGCAAGGGTGTGGTGTACAACATTGACAAGACTGCACAGTGCATCAGCAGCATTGTCAAAAAGCTGGAAGCACAGCTGAAACGACAGATTACTCAGGTATATGTGGGAGTTGGCGGACAGTCTGTTCGCAGCGTTCGCAACGTCATCTCCAAGGATCTGCCTGCCGATACCATTGTCACAGGGGCTATGGTCGACGAGCTGGTTGATGCCAACCGCAACATGAACTATCCTGAGCAGGAGATTCTCGACGTGGCTGCGCAGGAGTATCGCGTGGACTCCCAGCTGCAGATTGACCCTGTAGGCATCCAGTGTACACGGCTTGACGGAAACTACCTGAACATCCTTCAGCGCAAGTCTTTCTGCAAGAACCTGAACATGTGCTTCGAAACGGCTGGCATACCTATTGCCGAGATGCTCAACGCTCCCTTGGTGCTGGCCGATGCCGTGCTCACCGAGGCTGAACGCCGCTCCGGCTGTGCCCTCGTCGACATCGGTGCTGATACAACCACAGTTTCTGTCTACTCGAAGAATATCCTGCGCCACCTGGCTGTCATCCCGTTGGGAGGTGCCAACATCACCAAAGATATTGCCACCCTCCAGATTGAGGAGAGCGAGGCAGAACGGATGAAGCTGAAGTATGCCTCTGCCTATACAGACAACAATGATATAGACAACAACCTGAAGTATTCCATCGACCAGGATCGTCAGGTTGAGAGCCGTCGTTTCATTGAGATTGTAGAGGGACGTCTGCAGGAGATCATTGAGAATGTGTGGTACCAGATTCCTTCTGAGTATTACGACAAGCTTCTGGGCGGTATCATCCTCACAGGTGGCGGTTCCAACATGAAGAATATTGAGAAGGCCTTCACCAGCCACACTCATGTGGAGAGAATACGTATTGCCAAGTTCCCGCAGCACACCATCAACTCCACCAATGAGGACATCAAGAGCCGCAATGGCATGATGAATACCGTGTTGGGGCTGCTGGCAAAGGGTGACATAAACTGCGCTGGTGTAGAGATCGACCCCCATGGCGACCTATTCGGCACACCCAAGCAGACCGCAGCCGTTGCAGACCGCACCGTACGCAAGGCCTCAGAGATTCCTGCAGGTGTCATTCAGACCGAGGCTGAGAAACAGAAGGCTGAGGAACTGAGAAAACAGAAAGAGGCTGAAGAGAAGGCGAAGAAAGAAGCCGAGGAGAAAGCACGGTTGGAAGAGGAAGAACGCATCCGCAAGGAGAACAGCCTGCTGAATAAATTCAAAAAAGGCTTTGTCAAGTTCGGTAATTCCTTATTTGCCGGAGATGAAGAGTAATTGAGAATTGACAATTGAGAATTAGTAAAAAAGTAAATAGTTAAGATCATGGCAGATATAGATATGTCAATGGACATCCTCGACCTGGGAGAACCGGAGAAGGAGCATAGCATCATCAAAGTGATTGGCGTAGGCGGCGGAGGCGGCAACGCAGTGAACCATATGTATCGCGAGGGCATTCACGATGTGACCTTCGTGCTCTGCAACACCGATGCACAGGCACTCAATGATTCGCCCGTGCCTGTTCATCTTCAGTTGGGCAAGGAAGGCCTTGGCGCTGGCAACAAACCCGAGAAAGCCCGTCAGGCAGCCGAGGAAAGCATTGATGACATTAAAAACATGCTTTCCGACGGTACCCGTATGACGTTCATCACCGCTGGTATGGGTGGTGGTACAGGAACAGGTGCAGCACCCGTCATTGCCAAGGTGTCGAAAGACATGGGCATCCTTACCGTAGGCATTGTTACTATTCCTTTCCGCTTTGAGGGAGCGAAGAAGATTGACCAGGCACTCGACGGTGTGGAACGTATGGCAGATAACGTAGACGCCCTGCTTGTCATCAACAATGAACGCCTGCGCGAGATCTATCCCGAACTGTCACTCATCGATGCCTTTGGCAAGGCCGACGACACGCTCTCCGTAGCAGCGAAGTCCATTGCCGAGATTATCACCGTCCATGGACTCATCAACCTCGACTTCAACGATGTGAAGACCGTTTTGAAGGACGGAGGCGTGGCCATCATGTCTACCGGATACGGCGAGGGTGAGGACCGTGTGCGCAAAGCCATCGACGATGCCCTGAATTCACCGCTTCTGAACGACAACGACGTATACAACTCGAAGAAGATTCTCCTTTCCATTGCCTTCTCATCGCAGAAGGAGGGCAAGGACAACTTCATGATGGACGAGATGAACTATGTCAACGACTTCATGGATAAGTTCGGTTCCGACTTTGAAATCAAATGGGGTGTGGCTGTTGATCCTGAGTTGGGCAAGAAGGTGAAAGTCACCATCCTGGCAACAGGCTTTGGCATCACCAATGTCGATGGCATGCAGGACCGTCTGGTCAAACAGAGCCGGGAAGAAGCCAGCAGGCTGGCAGAAGAGCAGGAGAAGGCTGCCAAGCGTGAGGAGCGCCGTGAACAGTATTATGGACAGCCCGGCACAACAAAGCGCTACAAGCGCCGGCCAAACATCTACCTCTTCCGTCCTGAGGACTTAGACAACGACGACGTTATCTCTGCTGTGGAATCCACACCTACCTACAAGCGTACCCGTGAGATTCTTGACAGCATCAACTCTCAAGCCGTGGCACAGGATCCCGTCGAGAAGCCTGACCATCAGCAGTCTGAAGTCATACAAGGGACGATCAAGTTCTGACGGCCTGCGGCCTAAATGATAATTGATAAATGATAAATGATAAAGATATTGAGAGAATAGTTTTAATAAAAGAAAAGAAATGATAAAAACAAGATTAGTGTGTGTATGTTATGAAGATTGGGGTTAAGCGAAACTCCACAACAATTTTTTGGCGGGAACTGTGTCGTGACTTGACACGGTTTCCGTCCTTTTTTCTACCCGAATCGGTCATTAGCGTTATGATGAAAACAGCCTTCATTTTGGAGCAGATGTGCTGCTGCTTTGGGTGCGCAATGGCAAAGCCTATGGTCACTTCGTGTAAACCTCTTGTAACACTTGAAGAGAACGGAGTTCGGGGAAATCAGGCAGATGAAGGCGGTAGTAAGTCAAGGCAACATCAAGCAGGCGCTGACGTTCCTGACGGTTCATACGGAACAGGTGCATGGTAGGAAAGTCCATACGCATCATGAGCTGCAGCTTGCCTGCCTCGTCAGGCAGCAGATAATCGCGGTGCAAGGGAGCATGAGGCAGGAATATACTCTCGCGAAGGTCGAAGAAACAGTCAGGAGTATAGTCTTCCAAGTTAGGATAGAAACCAAGGAATCGCGACAGACGCATAAGGAACACCAAATGGAAGTTGGCAAATCGGTCTTCACATTGGTCGAGCCATTGTAGGCTGCTTTTCACGTAGTCGTACAGTGGTATGTTCTGTTGCTCACCGCGCAGTGCATAGTAGAGGAACTCTGCAATGAAGAGGCTGATGCTCAGTTTGTCGGCTTTGAACGGAATGCTGTGGAACGGAGACGTCAACCGCACATCAATCAGCTTATGTAACTGTACATGAGGACGCACATCAGTCTCCACGTCGAGCAGCGTCAGAGGCTGGAAAAGCTGTTTCTTCATCCGGCCTTTCGATGTCTTGGGCAGGCTGACGATGAACGAAAGCCTCCCATGCTGGCGCGTGAACATATCGATGATGAGCCTTGACTCACCATACTTCAGACTGTGCAGCACTATAGCTTCTGTCTTAATCAGCATCGTTACTTCGCATTTTGGCGGTAAAGATACACAAAAAAAGGCAAATAGTGAGGAAAAAAACAGAAGAAAGTGGATTTTTTTGCGAGAAAATTTGTCTATTTGGAAAAATAGCAGTAATTTTGCACCCGCTTTTGGCAAACAGCCATCAATTACAATCCGTCAATTGGACATTGACAAGTGTCAAAGAGACTATTCATTCGGTCCCTTCGTCTATCGGTTAGGACGAGAGATTTTCATTCTCTAAAGAGGAGTTCGACTCTCCTAGGGACTACAAATCCTTAAATCTGTCATCTGCGCAGCGATGCGTTACCTGTTCTGCCAGGACTGGGAAACGGTGGCAGAGGGCTTCGAGGAAAGATGTTGCCTATTTCATATGGCCAATCATCAACCGAGAATGTCCGCCCAGGGCTGCTTCCGCAAGGAGGTGTAAGACCCATAAGCTTTAAACAATTAACAAATTAAACATTTAAACAAAACAATGGCAAACCACAAATCATCACTGAAGAGAATCCGCCAGACTAAGGCTCGCACTCTTCACAACCGCTATTATGCAAAGACCATGCGCAATGCTGTCCGTAAGCTGCGTGCCATGACCGACAAGGATGAGGCTACAAAGCTGTATCCCTCTATCCAGAAGATGCTTGACAAACTGGCTAAGACCAAAGTCATCCACAAGAACAAGGCCGCTAACCTGAAGTCAAGTCTGGCTAAGCATATCAACAAGCTGGGATAAACAATACGTTCTTTTCTCACGCACATTAATAGCACGAAAGTCGCAGTTCTCAGGAACTGCGACTTTCACTTTTTTGTCTTTTACTCTTTCTTTCAGCAATGCTGCTTTACTTTCTCACTAAATGAGCGGCTTCGTGCTTCACAGCGGAAGCCAGCTTCAGTACTACATAATTGAAAATAATCATAATCTTTGAATTTTAAATCCTAAAAACCTTTTTACCTTAATATATATCTTTCTATCTTTAGCTCTCTTTGTCTGAAAACCGATGCAAAGGTACAAATGTGTGCGCACACAAGCAAGCTTTCCAGCATAAATCAGTAAAAACAGGACATCCTTTTGACCTAAATCAAAAGGATGCCCTGTTTAGCAATTGCCTCTGTTGATTACTTGATCCTGGGTACCAGTAGAGACGGCTACTTATTCAGTTTCCAAGTGACACCATCCTTGGTGTCCTTCACTTCGAAGCCAGCGGCAGCCAGCTCATCGCGAATCTGGTCGCTCGTAGCCCAGTCCTTGTTAGCCTTGGCCTTGGCACGCAGTGCAAGTACCATGTCCACCACCTTGCCAAAGGCCTCCTCACGGGCTTCCGATCCGTTCTGCATTGAGAATTGTGAATTGTGCAATGACAGTCCGAGAATATCTTCTGCAAAGAGATGCATCGTTTCTTTCAGTTCTTTCAGGCAGTCGTTGCAGATAGTGGCCTTGTGGTCGATGAGTCGGTTCACCACCGTGCATCCCTCAAACAGATGGCTGATGACCTGAGGCGTGGCCAAGTCATCGTTCATGGCATCGTAGCACTTCTCACGCAGGCCTTTCACCACACGTTCCGTCTCGGCGTCACAGCTGGAAGAGGCAGTCACTCGTTCCAGGTCACCCAATGCATTGGTCAGACGCTCCAGTCCCTTCTCGGCAGCCTGCAGTGCCTCGTCGCTGAAGTCCACAGTGCCACGGTAGTGGGCAGAGAGTATGAAGAACCGGATGGTCATGGGGGAATAGGCCTTCGACAGCAGTTCGTGCTTGCCTGTGAAGAACTGCTCCAGCGAGATGAAGTTGCCCAGTGATTTTGCCATCTTCTGCCCGTTGATGGTCAGCATGTTATTGTGCATCCAGTACTTCACTGCCGGATGTCCCATAGAGGCTACCGCCTGCGCTATCTCGCATTCATGGTGTGGGAAGATAAGATCCATGCCACCACCGTGTATGTCGAACTGTTCACCCAGATACTTACGTCCCATAGCGGTGCACTCACAGTGCCATCCGGGGAAGCCGTTGCTCCAGGGAGAGGGCCAGCGCATGATGTGCTCAGGCTGTGCTTTCTTCCACAGGGCGAAGTCGGCCTGGTTCTTCTTCTCGCCTACTCCATCCAGATTGTCGCGGCTGGCATCCTTGATGTTCTCCAGGGAACGGCCCGAGAGGATGCCGTACTTGTGTTGCTGATTGTATTTCTCGATGTCGAAATAGACACTCCCGTTCGACTCGTAGGCAAAGCCGTTGTCCAGGATCTGCTGTACCAACTGCTGCTGCTCAATGATGTGACCCGTGGCGTGGGGCTCGATACTTGGCCTCAGCACATTCAGCGCATCCATGGCCTGATGGTACCGGTGGGTGTAGTATTCGGCTATCTCCATCGGCTCCAGCTGCTCCAGGCGTGCTTTCTTGGCTATCTTGTCCTCGCCTTCGTCAGCATCGTGCTCCAGATGGCCTACATCGGTAATGTTTCGCACGTACCTTACTTTATATCCCAAATGGCGTAGGTAGCGGAACACCAGGTCGAACGTGATGGCAGGACGTGCGTGTCCTAGATGGGGGTCACCGTAGACCGTAGGTCCGCAGACATACATGCCCACATGAGGGGCGTTGATTGGCTCGAAGCGCTCTTTCTGACGCGTCAGCGTATTGTAGATAACGAGTTTTGAATCCATGTCTCTTTCAGTTTAACGGCTGCAAAGGTACAAAAAAAAGTGAATAGTGAAGAGCGAAGAACGAAGAAATTGCTGTAGCCAATGAAAATTGTCAATTCTCAATAGTCAAATCTCAATTAAAATGTGTAACTTTGCACGCAAAAACTGAAAAGGAAAGAAAAAAATGGGAAAAGTTATCTTGACTGGCGACCGTCCTACGGGTAAGCTCCATCTGGGGCACTACGTAGGTTCGTTGCGCAGACGTGTAGAGCTGCAGAATGCAGGCAACTACGACAGAATGTTTGTTTTCATGGCCGACGTGCAGGCACTGACCGACAATGCCGACAATCCTGAGAAGATTCGCGAGAACATCATCAATGTGGCACTCGACTATCTGGCTGCCGGGCTGAATCCCGAGAAGTGCATATTGTTCATACAGAGCCATATACCTGAGTTGGCCGAGCTGACCACCTACCTGATGAACCTCATCTCTGTAAGCCGTGTGCAGCGCAATCCCACGGTGAAGACGGAAATCAAGATGCGTGGCTTTGAGGGCGAAAGTATTCCCTTGGGATTCTTCTGCTATCCTGTCAGCCAGGCCGCTGACATTACGCTGTTCAAGGCCACGACGGTTCCCGCAGGAGAAGACCAGGAGCCTATGCTCGAAGTGACACGCGAACTGGTGAACCGTTTCAACAACACCTATGCTCCCGTCCTCGTGGAGCCTCAGATCATGCTGCCTGAAAACCTCACAGCACGCCGTCTGCCAGGAACGGACGGTAAAGAGAAGATGTCGAAGTCGCTGGGCAACTGCATCTATCTCTCCGACTCAAAGGACGATGTGTGGCAGAAGGTACGTTCCATGTACACCGACCCCACACACCTGAATGTCTCCGATCCAGGACATGTTGAAGGCAATGCCGTGTTCACCTATCTCGATGCCTTCTCATGCGACCAGGACTTTGCCGACTTCTGGCCTGAGTATCAGAACCTCGACGAGCTGAAGGAACACTATACCCGTGGCGGACTGGGTGACATGAAGTGCAAGAAATTCCTGAACGAGGTGCTCAACAAGTTCCTTGAGCCGATGCGCCAGCGTCGTCATGAGCTGGAGCAGGATATCCCTGCCATCTATGACATACTGAAAAAAGGTACGGAGCAGGCCCGCGAGGTGGGTGCCCAGACCATGGACGAGGTGCGCCGCGCCATGAGGATTGACTATTTCAACGATACGGAACTGATCCGCCAGCAGGCAGAGAAGTTCAGGCAGAAGTAAACGGACGGTGAGTAGTGAAGAGTGCAGCCAGCTGTTGGCGTCGCATGGCGTGAAGCCTACCGCCAACCGTATTGTGGTGGCAAAGACCTTAGCTGCCGCCGACCGACCCATGTCGCTGACAGAGCTGGAATACAAGATTCTTTCCATTGACAAGAGCGGGGTGTTCCGGGCTCTGTCACTCTTCCGCGAGCACCACCTGGTGCATGTGCTGGAAGACGGTGGCGACGGTGTACGCTACGAGCTGTGCCACAGCCACGACGAACATCAGCAGGACGATGACCAGCACGTACACTTCTACTGCGAGCGGTGTCAACGCACCTTCTGCCTGCCTGCCACGCCTATCCCCTCCGTCCAGCTGCCCGACGGATACCTCATGCAGAGCATCAACTACATGGTAAAGGGCACATGCCCTGAATGTTCAAAGCATTGATGGTGAAATAGCCCCTCCGCTATACCTGTTCCCATCAGGACTATTAGTACACCATGTTCAGCGTTGGATAGAGATACCAGTCGAGGAAGCGGGTATGGTCTTCACACCACTCACCGAAAGAATGGCCTGATGTCATGTAGGCACCGAACATATAGCCCTTCTTCTTGAAACCCAGGTTTGTGCCCTCCAGGGTATGGCGGAATTCGGTATATGGCACTTTCAGCGCCCAGGGCAGGTTCTTGGTGGTGGGTAGCGAGTAACTATACATACATTGTGCATTCTGGTATTCATTGGTATGAATCTCCAGGCTGCCGTTGTTGTAGAATTTCACGACGAAGGGGTCGAGCGTATCCAGGTTGAAGTCGTTGAGACCCTCCTCACTCTTAAAATAAATATGGTATATGATGGTGCGCTCCTTGGTAAACGAAGCCTCGGGAGTGTTGATGGATGTCACATTGAACTTCCTTCGGTTGTAGAGCACGTCGTTCTTGCTCTCGTCGGGCATCATTGACCAGTGGGCATCCTGGAACAGATTGACTATAGCCTCGTCGTTACGGCCCTTCAGCAGCAAGTTGGTCTTGCCATCGAAAAAGTACTTTGACGTCTTGGGCACATTGTCGTCGAATGTCTCGTCTCCCTCGGTTGTCACCTTGTCTATATCATTATACTTATAGCCAATCAGTCGGATGGCTCCGCCCATCTGCCCGTCGGCTCCTACGGCCGCCAGCGTCACGCTGAGGCTGATGCAGTTCCTGGCAGTCCTCTCCTGTGCTATCTTCATCACCACGTCGTTGTAGTCATAGTCTTTAGGTTCAGGCATGCTTTCCTCGAACAGGTAGAGATAGGCAAAGTCGCGGTGTGACAGTTTCAACGGTGTAGCAGCGTCAGTTACGTCACCGAAGTCCACGTTCTGTGCAGAAGGGCTGAACTGTTTCACATAGTAATTGCCTGCAGCATCGGCCAGAGCGGCGAAGAGCTGTTCCTGAATACCCGGGATGGAGAGAGTGAGCTTCACCTGCTGACCGTCGCTGATGTCGGCTCTTCCCACCAGCTGAGCCTTCTTGTTCATTGTA
>Ga0247610_10003738_pt1 | contig 16523 bp, 30 predicted proteins | sample 174DNAGHGhighgp2_FD_193483 | JGI IMG/M metagenome (GOLD analysis project Ga0247610, IMG submission 193483) | Sheep rumen microbial communities from Palmerston North, Manawatu-Wanganui, New Zealand - 1742 DNA GHGhigh gp2 | ecosystem: Host-associated > Mammals > Digestive system > Stomach > Rumen... | reverse complement strand
CATACCTAAATCTGCAATGAAAGGATTGAAATATTTTTGGAAGATAAGAAAGTGCATTAGATATCGGTGAAATTAACTACGGAAGAGTATGGCTGGTTAGTGCGATATTGTGATAAACACGATGTATCTATGGCTAGTATAATTAGAAAAGGTTTCCGTATGTATAGAACCGCAGTAAGTAAAAATAGTAAAACTACTAACAAATAGTAGTAAAGGAAGAGAGAACAAATAACAAATGAAACAAAAGATTATATTTTCAAAACAAATTATGTTAGGTCTATTGGAAAAAGGATTTCGTCCAATAGAGTCATTCCCGAATCCTACTAATCCAAAGTATTTGGCTTGGGCTTTTGAGGAAAGTGATGCTCTTGAAGAAGCATTTGCAGAAGTCATTGCGCAAAGGGGGTAATAATCTTGGCGACGACTTATAGAAATTCAAAGATTATTTACCCAGGATATGAGGCTTTAAAAGATGCGACGCATCATTATTATAGATTAAGTGCGGCAGCATTTGAGAAAGTTGTGAAAGAATGTAAGCCTTTTGAAGTTTATTTATGGATTTACTGCCATAGGATTAAGGATAGTTGGGCTTTTAGCCCATAGGCTTTAATTGAAGAATTCGGGGGTAGTGATAAAAGTTGGCGTGAAGCCAGATAGGGATTAGAGAATAAGGGATATCTCGTTTAGATTTCTGGTAATGGATATAGATTTGATGAAGTGCCGCAGACTTATGAAAAGGATAAGTTGAAAGTTATATTGAGTTATGAAGTTGATAAAGATGCTGAATGGATAGAAAAAGATGTCGTGCGGCTTAGTGATGGAGAGTTGAGACGAGTTTAGACATTTTAATAAATTGGTAAAAATAAAGCTGGTCGTAAATACGGTAATTTTTACCGTTTTATACGAACGGAAAAGCGGTAATTTTTACCGAAAGTTAATATTAAAAGTGGTAAATTTTACCGCATTTACGCCCGGAAAAACGGTAAATTTTACCGAATTAAATGAATCTTCCTAAATTTTTGTGATAAAAATATTAATTCGGTAAATTTTACCGAATTTGCGACCGTAAAAGCGGTAATTTTTACCGTTTTAGCATTTTCATTTAGATTCGGTAAATTTTACCGTATTTACACTCGGAAAAGCGGTAAATTTTACCGCATTTACGTATCACAAAAACGGTAATTTTTACCGAATTTACGACCGGAGAAACGGTAAAATTTACCGAAAGTTGGTCTGGAATTAGTAGATGCGGTCGTTGGAACAGGCATTTTCACCAAGATTCGGTAAATTTTTCCGGAGAAATATAATATATATATTTTTATATAGATCTATTATATATATTATATAATATATATTTTTAATTATATATATAATATATAGTATATAATAATATATATAATAGATAATAATATAAATTTATAATTATAAATAATATTTGTAAATGGGGAGTATTGGCGGCGAGTGGTCCACTGGGAATAGGGGAAATAGAGGTTTTGGAAAATGGAATGAAAAATTGGCGGGAGGGTGTTTTAAAAAATGAAATGAAAATAAAAAATCCTTTCACTTTTTAGATAGTGAAAGGAAATATTGTTTTTGGAATGGTATATTATGACGTTATATTTGTATTGTGCTGGGTTACGTTATGTTATAATACTGGATTGCGTTGCGTTACAGGTCTGGCCCCCGCCCGGTTTATCTTGACTTTTAATTTTCATCGTTGCCGTCAACCGTTTCTAAAAAACTCGTATTCCCACTTTGTTCAACTCAACTCTACGACAATTATAAGTAGAAATACGAGTTCATCTTCGTTTCTTATTTAACGGCAAGTAAATTTGTCAAATTTCAAGGTACACAATTAAAACTAATTCCGGCATTTATTAGATGCCAAACTTATCAAAGAACTTATCTACTGTATCTTCTACCTTATTCTTACTCTTGGATACCTGCTCCGCGCCAATCTCAAAGAGTCCGTTCAACCTATCAAGTAGAGGAATAAACTTCAATACCTGATCCATCAAATAATGGACATCCTTAGTATTGAGATACATATCGGCCACGACATAGTTCTCAGGGACATCATGATTCTTAAAATATTCGTCAATATAAGCATTCCAGGCCGCTGCAAGCCCATTAGCTTTTTCATCCAACTTACTTTCCTTCTGGAACTTAGCAAGTGCATTATTCAAAGTATCAGCAAAAGCCTGAGCCAACTCAACAGCATCTCCGCCATCATGCAGATACTTCTCTACATCGTTAAAATTATAATTCATTTAAGAAATTCTCCTTTATTTATTTTCTATATATATTATATAATATTTTTTTTAAAAATTCAAATTAATACTTTTTATACATAGTTAAACCGACCGGCCTCAAAAATTTTTTCGTTTGCTCTGGAGTCGTATTGTCAGTTATAGTCTTGTTTTGTCTATGAAAGTTAAAAATAGAGGTGTTAAAATGAGAATGAAAATTTTTGTGCGAGGCAAATAGAATTAAATCCGTGGCTCCTCATTTAAAGTATATTTTTTTTATATTATATCATATTATTTTATATTTGTCAATTATTAAATAAAATATAAGGCCGCATATGCCTACTTTTCCTTTCTCTGTTCCTCTTGGAACTCGTATGTCAGGCATAATTCTTGTTTTCCATATGACTTTTAAAAGTAGACCAGTGAATTCGTGTTAATTTTTTTTGATGCGAGGCAATTTGACCTTTAATTTTGGCTTTTGGAATAGGATAAAGTGGTGCTATTATCCGAACGTGCGGCCTAAAAAAAAATGGTTTTTTTTGAAATTATATCAAATTTTTTTTTGAAAGTCAAGTTTCCGGTCGGCTTTTTTTGCCAAAAATAGGCAAAAAAAGTGGTATTTTTTCGAAGTAAAACTAGTCAAAAACGCCGTAAAACTAAGTAAAAACAAGTTAAAACTACTTAAAAACGTAAAAAAACTAGTTCTTTTTGATAAAAAAACTAGTTAAAATTTTTTATATACTGGTTTTAAAGCCACTTTTGTTTTAAAATCAATCGCATATGTGACTAGCGAGAACCACCGACCGGTAAAATTAGGCCCACTTTTGTTTAAAATCGAGCCGCATATGGAGATTTTTTCCAGACATTGTGATGATTTTGTCAAGACGTGGCGGCCGGACTTTAACGCAGTAGCGATTTAGCGATTTAGCGTGCTAAAGTGTTAGCGATTTAGCGTAGCAAAGTGCACAATTTCGGGATATTATGTAAACCAAATTTTGTGCAATATTTTACTTGACAATTTTCCTAAAATATGATATAATGGAAGTTCGGCCCTATGCGTGCGCTTCCGGGCCGATTTGCCCGGGCATTATTCATGGGGGTGTATTATTATACACCCCTTATTTATCGTTCCAAAAGTCCTCTATATCCTGTAAGCTGGGAGCATTGGGATTTTCAAAGGTCGGTTTATCCTCTTTGCCAAGAAGAAAGTCAACGACATTTTCTTTATTCCATCCATTATAAAGGTCGTTAGACACTTCCTCTGTGGCGTCCAAATCCCACACGTCATCACTGAATCCATCTTTAGCAAGGAAAGGGCATTTAGTATTAACGGCATCCCAGAATTTGCGCTCTGCTTCATCAGCGTTTTCTGCTTTTACCTTTACATAGCCAGAGAAATCAATCCAGTATTCTTTCATTATTTGACCCCCATTATTAAATTTCTAATGTATGCTTCTACGCATACCCACCAAGGCAACTGAAAGAAATCATAATTAAGTCGCCAAACTTTGTTAGCATCTTCAAACCGTTCAACAATTTTCATTTTTATTAACTTCCTCCAAATCTTCAAAACCAGTTAATGTATAAACATCAGTCCAACGATATTCACGCCGACATTTTGGACAATACCCATTAGCGAAACAAAGCACTTTATCCTCAGTATCATAACAATCATAATGGTCAAAAAGAGTTAAAGCGCAATTACAATAAGAACAAAACGGTGTTGGTTCCATTTTACTTTTCCTCTCCTAAATCTTCATAAGTCCATCTGGTGACGCAATTTAATAAATTACTTGCTAACGCAGAATATACGTATTCAATCTCTGCATCGGTCAGGTCAGGAAATTCACAAATTTTTTCAGTAAGGTTATTTTTAATCTCAATAACAAGATTAGAAAGTTCTCTCTGTCTTTCAGTTCTAAACATTTTTTTATTTTCCTTTCCTTTTGTAATTATAGTATATCAAATTAAAAAGGATTTGTCAATATTTTTTTTGAAAGTTATTTATTTAACAATCCACCGCCCGGGCACTTCACCGCATTAAAGCGATGAAGCAATTATTTTTTTATTTTACTAATTCTTCAGGTATAAATACTTCTTCCCATTGGTATTGAGCAATACATTTTAAAACTTTGGTTTTATAAAAAGTATTGCGATTAGAAGAAAAAACAACTTTTAAGAAATCTTTTACTTCTTGCCACGTATCAGCAGTATACCATAATCTGTTAGGTAAAAGAACAATATACATTTTTATTTCCTTTCGCAAATAATATAGAATTTACCTAAACCAAATTCATGGTATCCCGTATCATCGTGATAATGTCCCCACCAAGAGAAATCTGTCATATATTTTCCAAAACAAATACTCATTTTAATTTCCTCCTTAGTAAGTATCAAGGCCCAGAAGTTCGCCTTCCCAAGTTTCCATCCGCTCAATGAAGCGCAGTTCTTTATAAGCAAAACCGTGGTCAAACATTAAACAAGCCCAAGCGCTATCAAGGCTTGTTGCTTCACAAAGAATTTGCGCACCTTCATTATCACTATCTTCTGTCAATTCAAAAAGGAAGTCATACATTTTCATTTTTTATTTTCCTTTCTTGTTTTCTATAATTATTATAGCAGATAAAAATATTTATGTCAATACTTTTTTGATAATTAAAAAATTAACAATCACCGCCCGGGCAGTTAGGGATGACTTACTTGCCATCCCATAACAATTCACCAGTATTATTGTCACAAACAGAAAGGATTTCACCTTCCCATTCAATTCCTCTATTTGCCATTAACTTACACATCGCAAAATACACAGGGTCGCTCCCATCGCAATAACCAGCAATGTCAGTCGTAGCGCATCCTTCTTCATCATCAGGAATTTCTACCTGATAATCATAGGTTACTCTCGCCCTCACATTCATTGTTTTCATCTTCATTATCCTCCATTTCAAAATAGAAATCATTGAAATAATCTTGCTGGGCTTTATAAAATTCATCTGCAAAATAATCAAAAAAGCCGTCTTGCTTCATTGCCCAATCAAGAAGAGTGTCATAACTTACCCAAGGTTTAAGATAATCGCCAGTTGCCCCATCGGTAAGCATATCAGTACAAGCATTACCGAAGGCTTCATTTTCAGAATCGAATTTCATTCCATCCCAATCACGAACAAACATTTTTTACAGACCTTCCTTCTTCATAGCCGCATCAATGGCCGCAGTATCATTACGAAGCGCATAAACCAAAAGGTTATGAGCAAAAATCAAAGCGCTCTTTGACTGCGCAGAATGAGCAACTTCAATACGATGCTTGAGAATCTTTAAAACACAAATAAAAAGATAATTATTCTTATCCATTGTTTTATACCTCCCATTTCCACATAGCAATTCTCCAACCTATAGGAGTAAGATAAAATTTTCCATTACGGCACTCAATCATCTCATCTTTTTCCAGTTCTCTCACAACTGGAGAATCGTCAAGATGAGAGCCAGGATGCCCGCACAGATAACTAATAATTTCTTTACGTGTCATTTTATTTACTTCCTTTCATCTTATCTCTTGGAACAATTATAGTATAGCACAAGGGGAATTATTTGTCAAGTGCCAAAATTACTTAAAATTTTTGAAATAAAACGCCCGGGCGACTGGAAAATTATTCATTTTCCAGTTGCTCGATGAATGCTATATACACATCGGGGTGTGTATCTTCACTGAAAGTCATAACGGCGGCATCCATAGCTTCTTCACGGCTGTCAGCTTCCACTTCAACTTCATAACCAAGAGTCACAGAATATCTCATTTTTTTATTCTCCTTTAAGCAAGTAATTCTTGTAATTCGATTTCCCAAGGTTCCATTTTACGGGGCGGCTCCGGCTTCGGTTTCCAAAGCCGCCCATCTATGTCGGGAACACGGTCAAGGCAGTAAAGAAAAATGTCTTTTTCTATCTTTACATCTTCAAGGCCAGTGTGCCGTTCCTCAAAATCTATATCCCCGCTAATGTATTTATACACAATTTCAGCGGTAAAGCGGGGCTTACCTCTTGCGGTGGTATATCCAAAGTATTCACAAAATCGTGCATAAGTTTCATCTTTGCCGAGGACTTCACGAGCCATTTTCAAAGTGTCCCACCAAGTTACACCATACGGCAGGAAATAACGGTGCTGACTGGTAGTAATATAACGCTGGGTCAGGTTCAATGCCCGATTGTCAAACATAGCATTATGAGCCGCCACAATCTGACAACTGTTCCGCTTACAAGCATCGAACACTCTCCACTTAATTTCCCGCCAAGTTAAGAGTTCACGCTCTTTCGCCCAAATCTCTTTCCAATAGTTGGGAATTTTTTCGGCATAGTAAGCGGTAGACATAAAATCTTTATCAAGAAATAAATCTTTGTTAGTCAAAGACGCTGTTTCGATAGTGTTGCCGTTACGGTTAAAGACCTCAAAACCTACATCGTAAGCAAGAGGGTCATCAAGACTATTAGTAGTCTCAGTATCAATCATCATGTAGTTCATTCGTTTTTCCTCCTGTTGTTAAACCTATTATACGCTATAGCGTTCGTTTTGTCAAGAGGGTTTTCAAAGAAAATTTCTTGACAGGCTTTTTCTCTTTCTGCTTTTAGGCGTTCGCTTTCATCAATAACTTTTTTTAGAAAGCGACAAATAAAATAGATACAAATTACAGTAAGGAAAAACCATGACACAGGGTTATCTGCCATTATTTAACACTCCTTATCTCTTACTATAAAGATTATATCACGCTATTGGAATTATGTCAAGTAGTTTATTTTGTTAAGGTTTTAACAAATCGCCCGGGCGGAAACTCTACCACATTAAAGTGGTAGAGCCCCACAAAGGGAAAAAAGAAAGGAGAGAAAGAAAGGAGGTATAAGAAAAGTATTGGTGACCCCTGGGAGGTTTGAACTCACCATTTTCAGGTTGAAAGCCTGATTACCTATCCAATTAGTAGAAGGGGCCATTTTAAGGGTGGGGGATTTACCCATCCCCCATGGGGGAATTATTACTCCGCGAGGGAGTAATAATTCTTCCGCTTGTCCTCAGTGCGGACAATCTTGCCAGCCTTGTAAAGCTGGGTCAGCAGGGCGGTCACAGTGCCAGCGGTGACACCGTTCTCCACGATAGCGGGACAGCCCTTGGCAATCTCAGCCGCCAGATACAGGCGGTCAGGCTCCATCCAGCCAACAATGGCTTCCTTATAGCCCTCATTGGCAACCTGCTTTGCAGTGGGCTTCCGCTCCGCGGTGTTCTTCTTGTCGAGCAGCTCAATCTCGTGATTGATAAACTCAACCAGACCCTCATTCTCAGCCACGGCGGGGATGCCGAGCAGTTCGTTAAAGCGGTCACGCTTAGTAATCTTCTTTTCAACAGAATTAGCCATAGTATCTACCTCTTTCTAAAATTTGTGCTACCAGATTCTTATGCCTTTTAGTAGCGGCAAGGCTCTGTTTGTTTCCCTTTACCTTACATACTTATTGTACCACAGCTTGTGGTGTTTGTCAAGAGGGATTTCAAATTTCTTTGAAATTTTTTTCGGACTTGTTTCTTTCATCAGCACAAACGGTGCGTATCGTGGTTTCCACCGCCCTCTTAACTGTATTCATTATACCACATTAAGTAGAGCTTGTCAAGGGGTTTTTCTTTGTTTCAAGAATTTTTTTTATTGAACCCCGCACGAAACACCCACGCGGTCATTTTTTCTTTTGGGCTGTATCTCCCCTTGACAATTATTATTATACTCTTTTTTGCGGAAAAGTCAATACCTTTTTTAATAGTTATTTATTTAACAATCCGCCCGGGCACTCACCCACCGTACCAATAGGTGGGTAGTGTCTCAAAATTTATATTACCGCAAAAGTGTCAAAGATGCGGTAAACGCAGTAGTAAAACCATGTTTTACTAACTCCTTTCCTACGTCTTCCCTATATTAAATTTGTATGGGTAGGGTAGCTAATCCTACCCAGAGAATGTTCCTTGGTAAGAAGCTTCCACAAGGTTGACCGACTGGCTGAGGAACGAATCATAGGCGTTGCGCACCCACCCGCAGACCCAATCTAACAGGCTCAGTCACTTTCTTGCTTTCCCTTGGAACAATTATATTATAACAGGATTGGTGATAGTTGTCAATATCTATTTATAAGTTATTTATTTAACAATCCGCCCGGGCGAATTACCCCGAAAAGTTCGGGGTTTCGCTTGTTTAGGACTTTTTGGCCCGCTTTTCAATGAGTTGCAGGTCAAATTCCTTATCTTTGCATGTAAAGTGAATCATACGGTTTTTATTGGTAATTTCTACATCTCCGCAGTAGATAAGACCGCTTTCAGCAATATCAATTTCACAGACATTTTCCAAATAATCTGCAAGAGCGGCGACGAGAGCTTCTTTCAGTTCATTCGGCTTGCGTTCTCTCTTGACCTTAGTGGTGGGTTTCTTATGGTCAATCTTGCGGTTCATGTCCTGCACAACCTTTTTCTGTTCTTCGGTCAGGTCATACTCGGTTTCTTCGCCATCTTCGACAGCAATATCGTACTTGATAAGGTCGATTGCTTCCTCACGGTTACACTTATTACGTTTCATGTAATCCGCGATAGTCTTTTCATTCAAAGCAGGCTTGGCCATGTGTTACACTCCTTTCCTTAATCTACATTCATTATAGCACGATACCCGACATCTGTCAAGTACCATTTATCATAAAATTCCATATTCGCGGGGTCATTAACTGTAACATGGTGAATAAAACCAATATCTTCTAATTCACTAAAGCTATGAAGAAATGTCCCATTTACAGGGCAATGAATTTCTGTGGCAACTTCCCGCTTGCGCGCTCCAGGCCAACGATTAAGGCAAGTTAAAATTTTTTCTTTCATTTTATTCAAGTCCTTTCCTTTTGGTTTCACAATTATTATAACACTAATTACTTTACTTGTCAATAGTAAATTTGCGCGCCCGGGCGTTTTGCCGCTCTATTTAACGGCGGCAAAACAAGCAAAAAATTCTTTTTCAAACTTTTTTGCAATTTTACGATTAGCAGGGTCATTTAACCATTCCATGGCCCATTCAGTAGCCATAGCTTCCTCAGGCCAAGTGAAATATTCTTCATTCGCCTGCTCTATATCATGCTCAGTAGGGTCATCAAAGAAATGATATTTGTTACGAAGTTTCAAACTTTCTAATATTCTATCCCAGTTAGGATAAGTTATGATAAATTGTTCGTATGTTTTACGGTGTCCCAGTTCATGCAGTAAAGAAATAGTAACACCTGCGAACCCTTTAGAGATAGAACTGCGCTTATGGAAATTTTTGGTAAAGTAATCGTGGCAATAAGGAAGTTTTTTGGGGTCGTAATCAATAATAAAATCCTCAAAAGCGGCATAAGTGCCAAAAGAATCCGCACGATGAATTTCGCATTTCTCATTTCCTGCGAGATAAATAAAGCGTTCCATAATTTTTACCATCTTGCGCGGATGAATGCACTTCATTTCTTTCTGTTTCATAATTTTATTTCCTTTCTTTTGGTAATTTTATTATAGCACAAATTCTAAAAATGTCAATAGTTATTTATAAAAAAATTGCCCGGGCGGAAACTCTACCACATTAAAGTGGTAGAGCCCGAAAGAGAAAGGAGAGAAAGAAAGGAGAGAGGATATTATTGGTGCGGGCAGGGGGATTTGAACCCCCGACCCCTTGATTAAAAGTCAAGTGCTCTTCCATCTGAGCTATGCCCGCATAGTGTGGGGATGATTGGCTCACCCCCGAAGCCGTAGGGGTTACGCGAGGGCGTAATAGTTCTTACGCTTATCCTCGGTACGGGTCAGGCTACCCGCCTTGTAAAGCTGGGTCAGCAGAGCGGTGACAGTACCGGCAGTCACGCCATCGGCAACAATCTCAGGCACACCCTTGGCAATCTCAGCCGCAAGGTACAGGCGGTCAGGCTCCATCCAGTTAAGGATGTTCTGCTTGTAGCCCTCATTGGCGACCTGCTTGGCGGTGGGCTTACGCTCAGCGGTGTTCTTCTTGTCGAGCAGTTCCAGCTCATGCTCGATAAAGCCCATCAGCTCGTCAGCATCGGGGTAAGAACCCTCCTGCACAATGGTATAAAGCCGATTAAAGCGGTCACGCTTGGTGGGCTTGCGGTCAGTAGTAGCAACAGAATTAGCCATAGTATCTACCTCTTTCGTTTTTTACCTACCAGATTCTTACGCCTTTTAGTAGGACAAGGCTCCGTTCGTTTCCCTTTATCTTACATACTTATTATAGCATAGGTTGAGCGATTTGTCAAGAGGAAATTTTATTTTTTTATTTCGTTCTTGATTCCTCTGTCCTCTTCCTTACTACACTTACATTGTATCACACTTTATAAAGTTTGTCAAGAGGGTTTTTCACACTCTCAATGTGGTTTCCTTGTTCTATTTGAGTTTACTCTTGCGAGCCACGCGAACAGCGTGTCCCCCTTGACAATTATTATTATACTCTCTTTTGCGGAAAAGTCAATACCTTTTTTAATAGTTATTTATTTAACAATCCGCCCGGGCGTCGGATGAGAGATTAACCCTCATCCTTAGTCGGGGAATCCAGCAAAGTAATAGTAATAACATTACAGACAATAGAAGAATTAAGAGACCATCTCGACGGAACGGTTTCTTTACTCCGCTCTTGCACGACTCGGAAGCCATGCTTTCTTAAATACTGCTGAAAGGTCTTATAGCAAAAATCAGAGCTATTAACAACCAAATATTCGCGGCTGTCATTTCTAAATCTACTCCGCTTTTTGGTCTTCTCAGGAACAAACTCATCCTTAGTCGCAATTCTAAAAAGTCTATTGCCCAGTTCATCGGTAAAAAGAGATACCAGCAACCGCAGAGAAAAATCCTTGACACCCTGCCGCTCAATAGTTTCTTCAATCAGAGTACCAATGCGGTCTTCGCACAGTTTAACTACATTTTCCTTTGCATGTTCATAATTCACTTTTGCCCGTTCAAGCCTTGCGGCCTTAGCTGCTTCGGCAGACTGCTCACGCTCCATCTTTCTTTTTTCAATTGCGGCCTGTCTGTTCATTTCAATCTTTATCAGTTCATTAGCAGTAATCATTTGTGTTATCTCCTTTTCTTTTTGTGCTTTTATTATACATCATCTATTGGAATTTGTCAATAGGATTTTTAAGAAAAGATTGCCCGGGCGGTGAATATTTATTCGACAGTATTCATTTTTTATTTTTCTATAAATATTTTATAATATTTTTTTTAAATTTTCAAATAAAAAATCGCAGGGATTTTTCCCTGCGATTTTATTAAATAATTTCATCAAACTTTGCTTCGTGAAAAGCCCATTCTTTTTGCGGGATGCGCCACGGAAAACCGATAATGCCTCTGTCTTCGGCTTTCACCTTTTTCCAACAGTAAAGCATAATTTCTGTTTCAATGTCAACATCTTCAAGGGCTGTATGTGATTCCTCAAAATTGGGTGAATTTGTGAGAAAGCTATACACAGTTTCGGCATTAGTGCGGACGTTACCAGTATTACTATACCAGCCATTTTCATACGCCATCTGGTGATAACTTTTCATCATGCAGATAGACAAACAAGCCATTCGCCAAATATCAATAAACTTAGTCTTAAAAGGGAAGAAATAATTGCCAATGCCAAGAGTGCGGATAGTGTTGTTTAATGCTCTGCGGTCGAAAGAAGCATTATAAGCGGCGACAAGAAAAGTATTATACTTAAACATCCACTTCCAAAGAATTTTGCGGACAGTTTCAAATCGTGCCATCTTGCGGGTGCCATTTGCCATATCGTGTTCATACTGCGGCAGTTTCGCGGCATAGTAAGCGGAAGTCATCAAATCACGCTGGGTATAAATATCATAAATTACCCAACTACCACGTTCAACAACATTGCCGCTAAGGTCAACGATTTTTGCCCCAACGTCATAAACAAGAGGATTACTGTCAACATCACCAGCAGTTTCAACATCAAGAACAAGCACATACATTTTTTCCATATATTTATTCCTTTCTGTGATGGGGCTTAACTTCTTTTCCCGCATCAACAATTATAGTATAGCACAAATTTTGGAAAAGTCAAGATAGATTTTTATTGTTATTTATTTAACAATCAATCTTGCGCCCGGGCGGTAAGGCGTGGCTCACCGAGAGGTGTCCACGCCGCACAGCATCATTACATAAATGATATTGATAAAGGCTTCGTTGCCAGTAGCTCCCATACTGTCAGGAATAGCTTCATACACACGAGGGTATAACTTTGCTATCCCAGTAAGGAACATGCCGCCCCAATTACCGCCACAGCATACACAATGGTCGAGAAATTCTTTTGTGCCGCCATCGAATGGCTCAGTATGTCGCACAAAACAGGCTTCATTAACGACTTTACCACCAACCTCAGCACCCCATTCATCAATAAGATGCTGTTCTGCTTCACGGATGTCCTTTGCTGTAATCATTTTTTTGTTCCCCTTTCCTTTTGTGATTTTATTATACTACTGGATTAAAAGAATGTCAATAGATTTTTGAAAGTTATTTTTTTAACAATTCGCCCGGGCGGGCTGGGGTAGCCCTTATTTAAGTTCTACCCCAAGCAGATTATACTGATTACCAGTTTTAAGGAACTCTTCAAAAGTTTTAATTGTAAGTTCATTACAAAATCTTTTAACAGAACAAAAGATTGTACTTGAACTACCTATCATGATAGAGTGTTGAGTGGAAATAGTTTCATCGGGTACAAGAATAACTGTAGGAATACAAGCCCCATAGGCAAAACCGATTTCCCAAGCTGTACCAGTGTCGCTATACAGACCATAATCAATAGCAACCACAGCATCTGCTTTTAACAGTGCTTCAACGTCAGCGTCAAAAACTCTCTTCCCCCACTGATGGTTAGTCATTTCCCAACCAGAAAGCCCTAAATCAAAATCCTGTGGGTCAAGGATTTCTACATCATTGCGAAAACCAAGAGCCGCCTTAACAGTAGACTTTTCATTCTTCTGTTTATCAGTAAAAAACGGAGCCGCAAGGTAAACTTTCATTTATTTCTCCTCCCCATAGTAGTCAAATTGAGAAAGAATTTCTTTATTGCCTTGCAAGGCGTATTCCAGCATAGTTGCGGCAGAACTATAAGCCCCAGCGACGGCATAATCAACGTCAAGATTAAGGCTTTTGCCATTTTTAATAGTATTCTGGTAATAATTTTTGCGGTCTTGGAGCATCCGCAGGCAATCTCTTATAAGCTGTTCATCCATTATTTTTGTTCCCCTTTCCTTTTTGTGCTTTCATTATAGCATACTCTTAGTATCTTGTCAAGAATTTATTTTGGGGAGATTTTTCTATTATAACCCGAAAGGCTCTCCCCAAAGGGCAAAGGGTTTATCAAGATAGAGGTCATAACGCCTTACGGCTCCCTCCGCGTTATCTTCTTTACATGTATTATTATAGCACATGTTTTAGAAAAGTCAATAGAAAAATAAAAGTTATTTATTTAACAAATTGCCCGGGCGGTTAGGGGTAGGTAATTACCTACCCCATTAGAGGGGCTTACCAATTATTGGCAAGCCACTCCATGTAATGCTTTTTGAAGGCGATTGCGTCAGGGTCAGATACCCAGTTGTTATACTGACCGAGATACTGAACAATATTGCCGCGCTTGTCAACTTCGCAAGTAATGTAACTCTTATTAAGTGCATCCTTGCGGCGAACAAACACTACATGAGTAGTATTTTTAATGCACTTTTCAAGATACATGCTGTACACACAATTATGCTGTGCATCACCCTCTGCCTGAAATTCCTCGACAGTGGTAGGGATAATAACCTTAAAAGTATCATCCTCAAACAGCAGAGCCTTTTTCTTGTCTGCGTAGTTATTAGCAAGGGCCATCATGTCATACTGCTTTTTATTAGCAATATAAGTATGCTTTACATCAAGATACTGCCGATAAAAGTCGGACTTCTGCGGCTTGATACCAGTGGTTTCACACCAGTCAAAGAAATTGGTAAGCAGGTTACTTGCGACATTTACGCCAACAAAATCGACCAGACCACGCGACAGATAATACATAACATAGGGGAGATATTCCGGAGATGCCCATTTGGCATTATTTTTAATCAGATAAAACTGAATGAAAGAAATAGTCTCCGCACTCAGGTGCTCGGTGTCAATGTGGTGTTCATGGCAATACATTTCAACACCATAACGGCGGACAAATTCTTCAACTTCATTAGACTGATTATCCTTGTACCACTTGGCAAAAGCCTTAAAATGGTCATTGATGAAAGTCAGGTTAGAGGCCGTAGCGTTCCAACGGTCAGGAGAACAGCCCAGACTTGCCATTTTATCAATGGCCTGAAACAGAACAGCCAACTTTGCATAATAGCTGGGGTTTCTCAGCATGTAGTAATTTTTATCATCACGCACGCCGTAGTTATAGGGATTATTACGAATAAAGGCCATCAAACGAACAGCAGGAATATCATCTCTGGTGTCATGCCCATCAATGAAATTGCCCAGACCAGTCGGAAAAGACTTGACGGCGTTGCCCTTGGGGGAAAGGAAAATACCAGTGTTCACATCAAAACTCCACACCTTGCCCTCATCATTGGTGAAGTAAATCATGTTGCGGTCTTTGCAGACAGAATAAGAAGTAGCCATTTGTTTTATCTCCTTTTTTCTTTCTTTGTGACTTTATTATATCATGCCTTTTCTTTCTTGTCAAGGGGATTTTCAAATTTCTTTGAAGGTCATTCAGCAATTCTCTTGCCCCCTTGACAATTATTATTATACTCTCTTTTGGCAAAAAGTCAAGAGGTTTTTGAAAGTTATTTCTTTAACAAAGTGCCCGGGCGGTTAGCCTTTGCTAATCGAGAGGTAAAAAATAACCTACCCGATTGGGTAGGTTATTTGGAATTAGGCAAGAGTGTAGTAGTTCTTGCCCTTGACCTTAGAGGTCACAATCCGCTCACCGAGCAGAGCCATGAGGGGAGACAGACGCTGAGGAGTAGCACCAGCCAGCTCCGGCAGGAGGGCGGCAATCTCGGCATTGCCGTAGGTCACACCCGGCTCCATAGCATCACCGATGCGGGAGGCAAGGGCGGCACGCTCAAGCTGGGCCTTGGTCGGGCCATCAGCCTTAGTAGCCGAACGAGCGGCCTGCTTCTCACGGAGAGCGGTCAGCTTCTCCACGACCTCACCGACAGACACCGGGGTGTCCTCTTCCTTGGCGGCAGGGATAGCCACCTGAGCGGCATCAATCTGGGACAGGATGGACAGAGCGAAATCAATCGCGGAAACATAGGACAGCTTACGAGACATAGTATCTACCTCTTTCAAAAGATTTACCTACCAGATTCTAAAGCCTTTTAGTAGGACAAGGCTCCGTTTCTTTTCCTTTATCTTACATACTTATTATAGCATAGGTTGAGCGATTTGTCAAGGGGTTTTTTCCATTTTTTTGAAGAGATTTGATTTTACTTACATCAGGTTACGCGCCTGAGAGAGGTTGTTTTCTTTCTCCCCTTGACAATTATTATTATACTCTCTTTTTCTAAAAAGTCAATATCTTTTTCAAAAGTTATTTATTTAACAATCCGCCCGGGCGATTAAGCCCCGTAGGGCTTAAATCATGCTATATAGTTCGTATCTGTAATGCCTGAAGATACGCTGGAAGACTTCAACGGCAGTAAGCCAGCCCTCAACAGTATCGCCAACTTCCTCTTCATCTACAAGCCCCATAATTTCCAGAAGTCCATCTGAATAACCATAGGAGCCGGGGAAGCAGACGGCATCACAAACTACATTTTCGCAGTTCGGATAACAGATCTGCTTGGTATTAGACCAATGGTCACGCATCTCAAAGGGGACATGAGACTGCTCCAAAAGAGCGGCAAGTTTAGTCATTTCATCCATAATTTTTCCTCCTTCTTTAGTAAGAGATTACCTTTTCGGTAATCTCAATCAGGTCATACCATCCGCCACCTTCAAGTCTTACATAATCCTCATAATCATTGATAGCGGCATCAAGATTAGTGTAAATCTGGTTATAACGATAAGTCTCACAAATGCCCTCATCGTTTATCCAGTGGTATTCAATCTGCCATCTTGGGCTCTTCATCCTACGCCACCTCTTTCTTAAAAGATTTGCGGTCATACGACCCTTTGCCCTTTTTGGCGGGCACACGGCCAGCCTTGCGGCGGAATGCGAGATACTGCTGGAGTTCCTCGCCAGTCTTTTTGTTCATACTTTTATCAAAGTTCTC
>Ga0247610_10003737_pt1 | contig 16526 bp, 11 predicted proteins | sample 174DNAGHGhighgp2_FD_193483 | JGI IMG/M metagenome (GOLD analysis project Ga0247610, IMG submission 193483) | Sheep rumen microbial communities from Palmerston North, Manawatu-Wanganui, New Zealand - 1742 DNA GHGhigh gp2 | ecosystem: Host-associated > Mammals > Digestive system > Stomach > Rumen... | reverse complement strand
TTTGGCTGATCTTACACGAGTTTCTTGTAGCGTATACGCTTCGGCGTGAGGGCATCCTCGCCGAGGCGCATCTTTTTGTTCGCCTCGTAGTCGCTGTAGTCACCCTCGAACCAGAACACCTTGCTGTCGCCCTCAAAGGCGAGGATGTGCGTGCATATACGGTCAAGGAACCAGCGGTCGTGGCTGATCACTACGGCACAGCCTGCGAAGTTCTCCAAGCCCTCCTCCAGTGCACGCAGGGTGTTGACGTCGATATCGTTCGTGGGCTCGTCGAGCAGCAGCACGTTTGCCTCGCTCTTGAGCGTGAGGGCAAGATGCAGGCGGTTACGCTCACCGCCGGACAGCACGCCGCACTTCTTCTCCTGGTCAGCACCGGTGAAGTTAAACCGGCTCAGGTACGCGCGTGCGTTGATCTCACGACCGCCTACGCGGATGAACTCCGTGCCGTTGGCGATGGTCTCATATACGGTTTTGTTCGGGTCGATGTTCGAGTGCACCTGATCGACGTAGCCCACCTTGACTGTCTCGCCTACGGTGAACGTGCCTTTGTCGGGCTTCTCCATTCCCATGATCATGCGGAACAAAGTTGTCTTGCCTGCGCCGTTGGGTCCAATGATACCTACAATGCCGTTAGGCGGCAGCATGAAGTTCAGATCCTCCATCAGCAGTTTGTCGCCAAACGCCTTGCTCACGCCCTCCGCATTGATAACTTTGTTGCCCAGACGCGGACCGTTGGGGATGAATATCTCCAGTTTCTCCTCGCGCTCCTTCTGCTCCTCGTTGAGCATGCGGTCGTAGGCGCCCAGACGAGCTTTGGATTTTGCCTGTCGGGCTTTGGGTGCCATACGTACCCACTCCAGTTCGCGCTCCAGGGTCTTGCGGCGTTTGCTGGCCTGCTTCTCCTCCATCGCCATGCGCGTTGTTTTCTGCTCGAGCCATGAGGAGTAGTTGCCTTTCCAGGGTATACCCTCGCCTCGGTCAAGTTCGAGAATCCAACCGGCAACGTTATCAAGGAAGTAGCGGTCGTGGGTGATACAGATCACCGTGCCCGGGTACTGGTGCAGGTGTTGCTCGAGCCAGTCTATACTCTCGGCATCGAGGTGGTTCGTGGGCTCGTCCAGCAGCAGCACGTCAGGTTGCTGCAGCAGCAGGCGGCATAGTGCCACGCGTCGGCGTTCACCGCCGGAGAGCGTCTGCACATTCATATCATCAGGCGGACAACGCAACGCATCCATCGCGCGATCAAGACGCTGGTCGATGTTCCACGCATCGGCTGCATCAAGTTTGTCCTGCAGTTCAGCCTGACGTGCAAGGAGCTTGTCGAAATCCGCATCCGGCTCGGCAAAAGCCATGTTGATCTCGTCGAACTCGCGGAGCATATCCATGATTGGCTGCACACCCTCCTGCACACACTCGCGAACGGTTTTTGTGGGGTCGAGTTGCGGGTCCTGCTCCAGGTAACCGACCGTGTATCCCGGCGAGAAAACAACCTCGCCCTGGTAGTTCTTGTCGATACCTGCGATGATCTTCATCAGGGTGGATTTACCGGCACCGTTCAGACCTATGATACCGATCTTGGCGCCGTAGAAGAAACTGAGGTAGATGTTATTCAGAATACGTTTCTGGTTCTGCTGGATGGTTTTGCTCACGCCAACCATCGAGAAGATAATCTTTTTGTCGTCTGCCATAGAAGTATTTGGGATTTGGTAATTGAGTGTGCAAATGTACGAAAATTTATTGACATTTGCAAGTTTTTCGGCACTATTGTGCAAAAAAGGGAATAATTATTTGCATTTTTGAAAAAAATGTTGTAACTTTGCATGGAGGAAAGAAGACAAACGGCGGAATACCGCCGGGAACAGAACACCGCTACGCTTACACGGCGGGAAAGCGAAAGACTCGGCGTTGAAAGCGCCGAGCACAGGACACCAAAAGGATAACCCTGCCGCAATTATGCGGCAGAAGGGGAAAATGAGGGGAAAGGGGAAAGGGGAAAATGAGGGATATACCATCGAGAAACCCTCGATAAACCATCGATAAACCATCGATAAGCCCTCGATAGAACGGCACGAATTGCATAACAAGAAAGCAGACATATAAAAAACGCATATAATACATATCAAATAGAAACGCATATAATACATATCAAATAGAAACGCATATAATACATATCAAATAGAAACGCATATGATACATATCAAATAGAAACGCATAGGACAAATTGACAAAAAAGAAGCCATGGAAGAAAACAAACTATTATCAATTGACGAATTGCAGGAGTTGTTCAATCAGGAAGTATATCAGCCTGAAGATGTACCAGAGGAGGTCAAATTTGATGACAATTTCATCAAGAACTATGCGTATATAGGGACGTATAAATCGTCGCTGGTTCTTGATCATCTGCTGGTGGAGATAATGATGAGAGACCAGGAGAGTATCAACTGGGAAAACGTAACCAATCAATTCACTCTATCAAGAATCATAGAGATTCTGCGTTTATGGTTACACCCGTTAACGTGGCTGCCGGTTGACAGGCATATTACGAACCAATATATAGTGAAAGGCGAGATAGCAGGCGAGATGTACTGCAATGCTCGTGTGAATGATTCCGCCATGGAGGAGTGGATAAATGATATGCTACATAAGCGAACCCTGTATTTTGGCAGTTGCGACTTACTGGCAGAATATGATATGACGATAGACGGCAGCAAGAAAGTGCTCAAAAACATGCGTGTGTGGCATTATATTACGGAAGATGTCACATATATGATAGAAGCGAAAGCAGCATTCGGTACCTCCGAGGATATGAAGATAATCCCATTCGATGGAGATATGCTGATCAGCAACCTTGAAATCATAGCGGAAGCGTATGGTGAACAGCGTGCTGCCTTGCTTATCGGCGAACTGCGGAACGATTGGAAATACATTCAGCAACTCAAGTTGTTCGACATTGACAAATGTTCAGATGAAGAAATAGCCCGGTTTGAGTACACCTTGTTCCGCGAGATAGAACCTCAATACTTGCAATGGAAGAACACAAGCACCACGCAGCCACAATCGACGTACGAAACGAAGCGATTTAGTAGCAATAGTAATCCCACCGAAGAAGAACTGCAGGAAATATTTAAAACCCGATACAGTAAAACCCAAAACTGCCAAAGATTGGTTACGCGCCTGATAGAAGAAAGAGAAAAAGTAAAAGACACCGAGTGGCTAAGAATGGCGTATGAACTCTATTCAGCAAAAGATTACATTAAAGATACGCCCAGGTTTAAAGAATGGCTAAGGAAGTTCTGCCAGGTATTCAGGCATACAGTTGCATATAAAAGCCCCAGCGATTTTAACCGAACAGCAAACACTATAAGTTTAAAATGCTACTTAAGCTTCGACGAGCGCCACGAAATTTTGTAGAGTTCATGTTGAGTTTTTTGTAGAGTTACTATTTCACGCGACACACCGCTAAGACGCTAACTATTAGCCGATTAGCGGTGTTTTTTGTGTTTACATTTTGTAGAGTTTTTGCTTTTGGGCAAAAAATGTTGTAAATTTGCACTGTTTTTCGAGAAAATCGGAAAGCGGTGCATTATTGAGAATGCATCAAACAAAATAAAATAACAGCAAAAGTTTTGTGGTCTTGGGATCCCATCGACCGGCCGGTCAACTCAAAACCGAGCACAAAATTTTTGATAAATTATGTACTACAAAGTATATGATTTCATGTTGGAATTATTTCCAAACAAATTTGCAATGAGTAACGTATTTGCTTACCTGTATGGTATAAAGACATGGCGTGGTAGTACCCGCAAGCTGGCGGACTGTTTTCGTATGCCCGAATCTTCACTTAGAGCGATCATGAGTTCACTGATAGATGAGGGTTACATACGTAAGACGGCAGAGGGTTATCAGTGCGTATATGCTGCGCAGGAGAGTGCGCAGAAAAGTGCGCATGAGAGTGAGTGTGTTGCGCAGGGATTGACAGCCGATGCGCAAAAATGCGCAGTTGCTGCGCCTCTTTCCCCCATACCCCCTATTACTAATAAAATAAAAAAAGAAAAAGAGAATATAAATGCGCGCGAAAATATCGCGCCGCAGAACTCCTCTCCCCTTTCTTCTTTTGATTTATTGGTTGAAGCCTACCGGCAACGAAGCGGCGAGAGTCAGTTATCGCAATCGGAGCTCAATGAGTCTCGTAACGCATGGGAAAGATGCGAGTCTATTATGCAAGAACTGCTTATAGCCGAACTGAAGAATCCAAACGGCTGGTGCGGCAAACGCCTGCTATGGACGATCAACGATTTTCGGCCATCTAAACCACAGAACTACAACGGGCACCCGGATGCAGAAAGACTGATGAATGAAGGCAAATTGTGCTCCGCGAGGCCACAGGGAGAAAGTGCCTATGGTACATACTTGCATGAAGACGCGGTAAAGTGGAAGATGGAAATCTTACGTATACTGTAGGCACGGAGGGATTCAGCGATAAAATTGCAGATGTGGATTTATTTTTCTTATCTCACATGCATTCGAACGATTATTTTTTATGAATTACTTGCATAATTCAAAAATTTTTTGTAATTTTGTAGGCTCAATTGCGAAACCGATATATGCACAAGTCTGAGATAGATATCATCACCCTCGGGTGCTCGAAGAACCTCGTGGATGCCGAACGCGTCATGAGGCGGCTGGAGGTTGCCGGATACACCTGCGTACACGACGCTCCCGAACCCAAAGGAGAGATAGCAATAATCAACACCTGCGGGTTCATAGGCGACGCCAAAGAGGAAAGCATCAACATGATCCTGCAGATGGCGGAGCGCAAGAAACATCGCCAACTGCGCCAACTGTACGTCATGGGTTGCCTCAGTCAGAGGTACATGCAGGAGCTCACAGCTGAGATTCCCGAGGTGGATGGGTGGTACGGGAAGTTTGATTATGATAATCTGATTACACGCCTCACACAACCTTCCTCCCTCCCCTTTAGGGAGGGGTTGGGAGTAGGCTTCCCCTACGAGAGGACAATAACCACGCCGCCACACTATACCTACGTGAAGATCAGCGAGGGATGCAACCGGTTCTGCTCGTACTGCGCTATACCGCTCATCACCGGCAGACACACCTCCCGACCGATGGACGAGATACTCGATGAGGTGCGATGGCTGGTCAGCAAGGGCGTGAAAGAGTTCAACGTGATTGCGCAGGACCTGTCGTCGTACGGCCTGGATATCTACCACGAGCATCGGCTGGCGGAGCTGATCGACAAGATGGCTGAGATAGAGGGCGTGCAGTGGATACGCCTCCATTACGCCTACCCGACGGACTTTCCGTACGACATTCTGCCCGTGATGGCAAGACATCCGAACATCTGCAAGTACCTCGACATCGCCCTGCAGCACTGCACCGACCGCATGCTCAGCCTCATGCGCAGGCATATTTCCGCTGCCGAACAGGACGCACTGCTCGAACGCATACGACGCGAGGTGCCGGGCATAACACTCCGCACCACACTGATGGTCGGACATCCGGGAGAGACAGAAGAGGACTTTGAGGCACTCAAAACATGGGTAAAGAAGCAACGCTTCGACCGCATGGGAGCGTTCGCCTACTGCGAAGAAGAGGGCACATACGCCGCCAACCATTACGAGGACGATATACCCCAGGCAGTAAAAGAGCAACGCCTGGACGAGCTGATGCTCATACAGGAGCAGATCGCCGCCGAGAAAAGCGAACAGAAAGTAGGCACCACGCAACGCGTGATCATCGACCGACGAGAGGGTGACTATTTCATCGGACGCACACAAGCCGACTCGCCCGAGGTGGATTGCGAGGTGCTGATTCCTGTTGAGGGCTTGGCGTTGAGCGTCGGGGAGTTCTACGACGTTCGGATAACAAGCTACGAGGGAGTGGATTTATACGGAACATTATGACACACAAAGACTTAATACAATCCGTGTCGCAGAAAGCGGCACTGACCAAGCAGGCAACAGAACAGTTGCTGCAACAAACCGTGCTGATCATCACCGACGCACTCAATGAGGGCGGCGACGTGAAGATCCAACATTTCGGCTCGCTGGAGGTACGTCCGCACCAGGCACGTACTGTCACTAACCCGCGTAACGGCAAGAAAACACACGTTCCCGCAAAAGATGTGTGGACATTCAAGGCCAACCCGCGGCTCAAGGACGCAGTTAACAAATGAACAAATCGTAAATCACAAAATCGTACATGATTTTATGGCAGAACATTTGACATTAGTATCGTTGCGCAAGGCACTGAGTGCACGCAGCAACGTAAGTGAGAAAGTGGCGGACGACTTCCTCGCCGGCCTGACAAGCACTATTCAGGAAGGTCTGCAGAAAGATGGCAGCGTAACCGTCAACGGCCTGGGCACTTTCAAGCTGCAGGATATGCCTGCACGCGAAAGCGTGAACGTCACCACCGGTGAACGGATAACCATAGCCGGACACAAGAAAGTGGTGTTTGTTGAGGAGAGAAAAAGACCCCTCTCCGGCTCTCCCCTAACAAGGGAGAGAGTAATTACTCCCCGCCCTATTGGGGTCCCCGCGACCAACGGTAGTGGGGTGAACTTGAGGGAGAGGAAGGGGGCAGGGTCCGAACCTATTGACCCCATACAGAAACTCGGCGAGCAGGCGGAAGAGATCAAAGGCATACTGAGCGAACTCAACGCCATGACATCTGCTAAGGGACCGCTGGAGCTGACAGAAGACAGACCGCAGGCAGAACCTGCTGAGAGAGCACAGGCGCTGACAGAAGACAGGAATAAGGAGGAGAAGCCGTTCAACCCGTGGCTGACAGGACTGATAACCATCGGGGTGTTTGCCATGCTGCTGGTGATTGCGTACTTCATACTGCGTCACCGGATCGTGAACTGGGCAGACAGCATGCGCAGCAACATTGAGCAGCGCGTAAGTACCACACCCGAAGAGCCTGCCGCAACCGACGTACAAGCCGTTATACCTGCCGAAGAGCCGCAGCCCGCTGCACCGGCAGAAACGACCGAAGCAGCACCGGCACCCGTGAGCCCGTGGATGGATGACAGCCGGCGCAAGTTCACGGAGTTTCTGCCGGAGGAAACAGTCGGACAGGACAGCCGTCTGGCGTGGGTAGCCAAGAAGCGCTACGGCGAAAAGGCGTACTGGGTGTTCATCTACGAGGTTAACCGAGACCGGCTCAGCTCGCCCGATCATGTGCTGCCGGGAATGAAACTGCGCGTACCTGAACTGCCGAAAGAACTGCGCGACCCCAACGACCCCGACACCAAAGCACTCCTTGACCGACTCAGTGAAAAATACAGGGCAAACTGAAAACTGAAAATTGAAAATTGAAAGGAGAAAATTGAAAGGGAACACAATCCATATAGAAGGTGCACGCACGAACAACCTGAAGAACGTGAGCGTGGATATCCCGCGCAACAAGATGGTTGTGATCACGGGTGTGAGCGGCAGCGGCAAGTCGTCGCTGGCGTTCGATACGCTCTATGCCGAAGGGCAACGCCGCTACGTGGAGAGCCTCAGCGCCTACACGCGGCAGTTCCTCGGGCGTATGCAGAAACCCGACGTGGACAGCATTGACGGTATACCTCCCGCCATAGCCATTGAGCAGAAAGTCAGTTCGCGTAACCCGCGTTCAACCGTAGGTACGGTTACCGAGATCTACGATTATCTCAAGCTCCTGTTTGCACGTGCCGGCACTACCCTCTCGCCCGTGAGCGGCAAAGAGGTGAAACGCCACACCGTAGCCGACGTACTCAAGCATCTGCGCTCGCTGCCCAACGGCACACGCGTCATGCTGCTGGCAGCGGTCAAAACCATCCCACTACGCGAGCTTGCGGGGACCACGGGCAACCAGCAATCAGCGGTCAGCGAACAGCAGGAGGCTGACAACCTGCAGGCACGTGCCGCTGCATGGATCAGCGAGGGGTACTCACGACTATTGCACGTTCACAACGACGGCAGCGCGGATATACTGCGCCTGAGCAGCAGCCTCAGCCCAGACCTGATCAGCGACCTCGAGAACGTCTATCTGCTGGTGGACCGCATAGTGGCGGATGGCGAACAGGCTACAGAGAACCGCTTTGCCGACTCCATACAAACGGCGTTCTTCGAGGGCAAAGGCGAGTGCGTACTGCGCACAGAGTTGCCCGCAGACTCGAATGTCGATAGTCGAAAGTCGATAGTCGATAGTCGAAAGTCGAAAGACGAAAGCGGAATACAAATGGTACATTTCTCCGAGCGGTTTGAGGCAGACGGAATACAGTTTGTCGAGCCTACAGAGCACCTGTTCAACTTCAACAACCCGCTCGGCGCATGCCCCACATGCAACGGATTCGGCAATATAATCGGCATTGACATGGATCTGGTAGTGCCCGACAAATCCAAGAGTATCTACGAAGACGCTATAGCCTGCTGGCGCGGAGAGAAAATGAGCAAATGGCGCGACGAACTGATCTATCACGCTGCTGAGTTCGATTTCCCTATTCACACGCCGTTCTACGCACTCACCCCCGAACAGAAACAACTGATCTGGACGGGTAACGAGTATTTCCGCGGACTGAACGACTTCTTCCGCATGCTGGAGAAAGACCAGTACGCCAAGATCCAGTACCGTGTCATGCTGGCACGCTTCAAGGGAAAGACCGTCTGCCCTGACTGCCGCGGGCTGCGTCTGAGAAAAGAGGCAGAGTACGTATGGGTAGGCGGCAAGCGCATAACCGACATAGCCGCTATGCCCGTGAGCGAAGTGATGGAGTGGGTGCACGGGTTGGAGGAAGCTATCAGCAATCAGAAATCAGAAATCAGAAATCAGAAATCAGAAATCATAAATAAGCTGGCAGGCATGGGCGAACTGATCACGGAGATTCGCAGCCGACTGCAGTTCATGGAGGATGTGGGACTCAGTTACCTCAGTCTCAACCGCATGGCTTCAACGCTCTCGGGCGGTGAGAGTCAGCGTATCAACCTCGCCAAATCGTTGGGCAGCAGCCTGGTAGGCTCACTGTATGTGCTGGACGAGCCGTCCATCGGTCTGCACCCGCGCGACACACAGCGGCTCATACACGTGCTGCACGAACTGCGCGACCTGGGCAACACGATCGTGGTCGTGGAGCACGACGAGGATATAATGATGGCTGCCGACTATATGATAGAGATCGGACCGAAAGCCGGCAGTCACGGCGGAGGGATAACCTACGTAGGCAAACCGCGCCTGCAGGATTTTCCCTCCGTTATACCGCCGCAACGCAGACCCTGGAGCAACTATATCGAGATTATCGGTGCAGCCGAGAACAACCTGCAGAACCTGAATGTCAAGTTCCCGCTGGGCGTACTCACGGTGATCACAGGCGTGAGCGGCAGCGGCAAATCATCGCTCGTGAGCAAGGTGCTCTACCCTGCCCTGAAGAAACATTACGGCGGCATTGCTGCCGAGCATACAGGCGACTACGGCAGTCTGCGCGGAAGCATGCACCTGCTCAAAGATGTGGAGTTCGTCGATCAGAACCCGCTCAGCAAATCCTCACGCTCGAACCCCGTGACGTACATGAAGGCTTTCGACGAGATCCGCAGGATCTTTGCCGAGCAGCAGGCGTCCAAACAGATGGGCTTCACACCGGCACACTTCTCGTTCAACACCCCGGGCGGCCGCTGCGAGGAGTGTCAGGGCGAAGGTACGATAACGATTGAGATGCAGTTCATGGCAGATATAGTCATTGAGTGCGAACACTGCCACGGCAAGCGATACAAGAAAGATGTACTGGAGATAACCTTCGGCGGCAAGAACATCTACGACGTGCTGAACATGACTGTGGACGAGGCTATCGAGTTCTTCACCGAGTACGGTTGCCCGAAGGTAGTTAAACTGCTCAAACCGCTGCAGGACGTAGGTATCGGTTATGTTAAACTCGGTCAATCGAGCAGCACCCTGTCCGGCGGCGAGAGCCAGCGCGTGAAGCTCGCGTCATATCTGGCGCAGGAGAACAGCCGACCGACCATGTTCATCTTCGACGAGCCTACCACAGGCTTGCACCACAGCGACGTACTCGTGCTGCTCAATGCCCTGGAACGACTGATCAGCAAGGGGCACACGGTGGTAGTGATAGAGCATAACCCCACACTGATCATGGCTGCCGACCATATCATCGACCTCGGTCCCGAAGGCGGCAAGGATGGCGGACGCATTGTGGCGGAAGGCACACCCGAGCAAATCATGGCGTGCGAACAGAGTTACACAGGTAAAGCATTGAAGAATTGGCTCTAAGTATTGAAAACATAGTTAAGGAGTACTCCTCCAAGCCTATACTGGCTGGTATCACGTTTCTGGTCAACAAACGTGACCGCATTGCCTTGGTAGGCAAGAACGGTGCAGGCAAGACCACCCTGCTCCGCCTCATAGCCGGCGAGGAGACACCCACAAGCGGGCATATCAGCCGCGACAGCGACATGACGATCGGTTACCTGCCGCAGCACATGATCCACAACGAGGGCACAACGCTCCGCGAAGAGGTGGACAGCGTGCGCGACAAACAGGATCCGAAGAGTATAGGGCAAATGGAACGTGTGTTGCTCGGTTTGGGATTTGAGCGCACGGATTTCGACCGCCCGTGCAACGAGTTCTCCGGCGGATGGCGAATGCGTATCGAACTGGCAAAGATCCTGCTGCGCAAGCCCGATCTGCTCCTGCTCGACGAGCCTACCAACCACCTGGACATCGAATCCATACAATGGATGGAAGATTGGCTGAAGGCTGCACCGTGTGCGGCAATTATCGTCAGCCACGACCGCGCGTTCATCGATAATGTCACCACGCGGACGATAGAGATCTCCCTGGGCAAGATCTACGACTACAACGTACCCTACTCGCAGTTCGTCACCCTGCGTCAGGAGCGCCACGAGCAACAGGTGCGCGCATACGAGAATCAGCAGAAGATGATCAAGGACACCGAGGAGTTCATTGAGCGCTTCCGCTACAAGGCTACGAAGAGCGTGCAGGTGCAGAGCCGAATCAAGCAACTCAGCAAACTCGAGCGTCTGGAGGTCGATATGGAGGACAACAGCCGCCTGAGAATGAAGTTCCCGCCCGCACCCCGCAGCGGAGATTTCCCCGTGATAGCCGACGATATAAAGAAGGCGTTCGGCAATCATGTGGTGTTCGACCATGTGACGTTCACTATCCGCCGCGGAGAGAAAGTGGCATTTGTGGGCAAGAACGGCGAAGGCAAGACAACACTCGTGCGCTGTATCATGAACGAACTGCAGGATTACTCCGGCACGCTGAAAATCGGCCATAACGTCAAGATCGGATATTTTGCGCAGAACCAGGCTTCGCTGCTCGATGGCGAACTGACCGTGTTCGACACCATTGATCGTGTGGCAGTGGGCGATATACGCACGCGCATAAAAGATATATTAGGTGCATTTATGTTCGGCGGCGAAGCCATTGACAAACGCGTGAAAGTGCTCTCCGGCGGCGAGCGTAGCAGATTGGCAATGATCCGGCTGCTGCTCGAACCGGTGAACCTGCTCATACTCGACGAGCCTACCAACCACCTCGACATGCGCAGCAAGGACGTGCTCAAGGAAGCCCTGCAGGCATTCGAAGGTACGGTCATACTCGTCAGCCACGACCGCGATTTTCTGGACGGTATAGTGAGCAAGGTGTATGAGTTCGGCGGCGGCAAGGTGCGCGAACACCTCGGCGGTATCTATGATTGGCTGCAATACAAGCGCGCAGCACGCCTGCAGGATGCAGACAAAGCAATTGATCTGGCGCTTGTTCAGACCGCTGACGCTCAAAGACAAAAGACCGCTGACGCTCAAAGACCGCCTTCGGCTCAAAGCAACGGCGCTCAAGATTATGCGGCACAGAAAGCCAAAGCAGCCGAACTGCGCAAGGCACAGAAAGCCGTGGCACAAGCCGAACAGGACATAAGCAACCTCGAACAGCAGATCCTGGACATCGAGCAGATCCTGGCAGAGGTGGAAGGACAGTCGCCGGAGAACTTCGAGAAGTACAACCGCCTCAAGCGCGCGCTCGAGCAACGGATGTACGAGTGGGAGATACTGAGCGAGCAACTGGAGGAGATAGTTGAGAGTTGAGGGTTGAGGGTTGAGAGTAGTCTTATAGTTGGGAGTTGAAAGTTAACTGACTACTATAAACTTTCTAACTTCGCTCAACGCTCCATACGGCTTTAGCCGATCGTTCGAGGCGTAGCCGAGATAAGAACTCTAAACACTAAACTATAATAAACAAGCTATGGACGAAATAATCAATTATATCAAAACGTGGCTGTTGTACGGTAATGCCGATGCAGCACAGATGATCGGCTACACGGCTGACGAACGCGAGTGGCAGAAGTACAAACTGGTAATCGTTCCCAACGGACATATGGGCAAAGATATCGTGCTGCCTGATCTTACTACTCCTGTCGTGGAGCAGTGGTCGGCAAGCGACGCACCGGAGCAGGTCGTGGCTGTGGTGCGAAACGACCTTATCTACAACACGTTCTTCTTTATCTCGCGTGCCGAGGAGGTGATCAACAAGCAGCGCGACGAGCACGGACGCTTTGCTGCCGCCTACTCTGTCCTGGGCGAACGCAACCGCCTTATGGTGCCTACACTGGACGAGTATGCACGCCTGGTAATGAAAGCCGTGGGGCAGCCGTTGCCCCCCTCGGGGTTTGCGCATATCTACCTCACCCACGACATCGATACCATCGCCCATTACCGCCACCTGCGCGGTGCACTCGGCGGGCTGTGGCGAGGCGAGTGGCGACAGGTGCTGCGCTCGTGGAGAGACATTGAGAATGATCCGGCATACACCTTCCCGTGGCTCGTGGAGCAGGACAACCGCGTGCCGCTGGCGGAAAAGATATATTTCGTCAAGCACTCCTTCGGCAAGGGCTACGACTATCCGCAGTACAACCACCACAGCCCGGATGCTCACCGCCTGCGTAAGTTCCTGGAGTGGAACAAAGTAACCATCGGCTGGCACAGTTCGTACTACGGCGTGGGCAGCATTGAGCAACGCAGCAAGCGGCGCGACGAACTGTCCGTTCACCGCTCGCATTACCTGAACTGCTCCATTGAGAACATGCGCAAACTGGTAGCCCTCGGCATAACCGACGATTACACAATGGGATTTGCCGACCGGGCAGGCTTCCGCTTGCAGACCTCGCGTGCCGTGCTCTGGATCGATCCCGAACGGATGCAACTCACCGAACTGGTGCTCCACCCGCTGATCATCATGGATGTAACACTCAGCAGCAAGAACTACATGGCGCTGGATCAGGTCGAGGCAACTTACGTGTGCCAGCAACTGATTGACAAAGTTCGTATGCACAACGGCGACCTCTGCCTGCTGTGGCACAACACGTCCATCAACCAAACCGACTACCACAAGTCGCTCTATCCCGAACTGTTACTTAGCCTGCGATGAACACCCTACCGAAGATACTGATCATAGCAGATGGTTTTGGCGTGCCTTCGTACAATCCCAGGCTCAGGGCACTGTGCGACTATCTGTACGCCCAAGGCTACCCGATAACGGTTGTTGTGGAGCATATAGCCGACCTGCCGTTCAGGCACAACTACCCTATCCGCGAACTGCAGCTCTATACAGGCGGCAAAGCAGATTGGGCGGTTAAGAACATTTGGGCTATGCTCACCGATTGGAAGAACCGCAAGTTCTCTGCCCTCGTGGAGCAGTTGTACGGCAGCGAGACGTTCGATATAGTGTTCTGCACCACGTTCCACACCTGCCCGCTGCGCGCCGCTATCGACTTCGGCAAACGCCACCACCTGCCTGTCATAACCGACATCCGCGACCTGGCGGAACAGGCTCCCGGCAACCAGGTGAACTACCTCGCGCACCAGAGCCGGGCACTCAGGATGTTCGTACGTCTGTATCAGCAGGTGAACATTCGCCGCCGCAACAAGCAACTGGCGCAGGCAGACTGCATAACCACCGTGTCGCCATGGCACGTTGCGTTCCTCAGGCGCATGAACCCGCATACGCAACTTATCTACAACGGCTACGACGCCAAGGTCTATACGCCGGAAGATCTGCCAACTAACGAGTTTGTAATCAGTTACTGCGGCAAGTTCTTCGGTGAGCCGATACAAGACGCACGACCGCTCTTCGAGGCACTGGCGGCACTCAAGCATATACCCTACAGGCTGATTATTCATACGAACCCCGAGGGGAAGAACTTGCTCGGGCACATGGCTGAACACTACAACGTACGCGCCGAGATCAATGGTTATATCCCGCAATCAGAGGTGCTTAAACTATACCGCCGAAGCAGTATCCTGCTGGTACTCACCAACCGTGCGTCCGAACAGAACGTACACGGACTAATGACAACTAAGTTCTACGAGGCACTGGGTATAGAAAAACCCGTGCTCTGCGTCCGCAGCGACGAAGAGTGTCTCGCGGAGGTTATCCGCCTGACAAACGCAGGCGTTGCTGCCACTACAGCGGAGGAAGTCAAAGCGTTCATCCTTGACAAATACAGCGAGTGGCAGGCAAAAGGCTACACACGCCAGGCGGTGAAAGGCAAACAGGATTTCTCGCGCCAGCAACAAGTACAACAATTCGAACAACTCATTCTGCAATGCCTGCACAAGTAACGATCATCATACCTGTCTATAACGCCGAGCCATATCTGGAGCAATGCCTGCGCTCGATAGCCGATCAGACGTACACCGGCTGGCTGGCTATCGTGGTGAACGACGGCAGCACGGACGGCAGTCTGCGCGTGGCGGAACGATTTGCCGGCAGCGACAAGCGTTTTCAGGTGCTCACTATCCCTCACGCCGGACAGTCGGCAGCACGCAATGCTGGATTGGAGATTGTCAAGAGTGATTATGTGTGCTTCCTGGATGCCGACGACTGGCTCGACAGCAACTACCTCTCCACCCTGCTTGAGCACGCAGGCAGCTACGAGGTCGTACAGAGCGGATACAGGCGCGTGACGAACGCAGGCGCGGTTACCGAGAGCCGCCTGCCTAAGCACTTCTACCAGTTCGCCTCGCCGTGCATGAGGCTCTACCGAACGGCTGAGGTGCAAGACGTACGTTTTCCGCTGGGGATGATCTACGAGGACGTTATTTTCTCGCTTCGCCTTTGGGCAAAACACCCGACGTACAGGCTTATACCGTATATCGGTTACAACTACCGCCTCAATCCCAACTCAACTACCTCGCATTACAACAAATCGGCGCAACAGACACTTTATGCAGCCATACGCGACACACAGGCGCCGTGGTGGCTGAAGATTTATACGATACTCCGACTTAAATTTCATTTTCGCAAATGAACACATCCGAAATACTCGCCTTGCTGCACCGCGAAGTGGTGCCGGCTATCGGTTGCACCGAACCGATGTGCGTAGCCCTGTGCGTAGCGCGTGCAACAGAGCAGTTGGGCGCCGAACCTGACGCTATCAGCGTGAGCGTGAGCAAGAACATCTACAAGAACGCCATGGGCGTAGGCATCCCGTGCACAGGCATGAACGGATTGCCTATAGCCGTCGCTTTAGGTGCTACTATCGGCAAGAGTGCCTACGGGTTGGAGGTTCTGCGCGACACCACGCCCGAGGCGGTAGCCTACGCCAATTCGTACATGCAGCGCGTGCCGCCGCAGATAGCCATAGCCCACGACGCGCCGGATATCCTGTATGTGCACGCTACCGTCAGTCGCAACGGCAAGACAGCCAGCGCTACCATCCAAGGCAGCCACACATGCTTCGTGGACGACAGTCCATCAGCCGCAGGCAGTCTGTCAGGCGAAGCCGGTCTGTCTTCTCTCAGCGACAGCGGTCTGTCTTCTGTCAGCGAAAGCGGTCTGTCAGCCGAAGGCGGTCTGTCTTCTGTCAGCGACAGCGGTCTGATCTCCTCGCTCCGCGAGGTCTATGATTTCGCACTGAACGTGCCACTCCGGGAGGTCGAGTTCCTGATGGAGGGCGCCAAGATGAACATGTCGGCTGCCGAAAAGTCATTCATGGGCAACTACGGTCACGGTTTGGGACGACTGCTGCACACCGTGAGCAACCAGCACCTCACCGGGGTCCCCACAAGCTGGCGCGGTGAGGTGGACGCCAACAGCCCGCATACGCAGATGTCGAACATCTTCGGCGATACACTATTCACCAAGATCCTCTGCTACACCTGCGGCGCGTGCGATGCGCGTATGTCGGGTGCCATGGTGCCCGTGATGTCAAACTCCGGCAGCGGTAACCAGGGCATAAGCTGCTCTATACCTGTCTATCTGTACGCACTGGAGCACAACATGAACGAGGAGCAGACCCTGCGTGCACTCACGCTGAGCAACCTGACAGTGATCTATATCAAGCAGTCGCTCGGACGCTTGTCTGCCTTGTGCGGCTGCGTGGTGGCGGCTACGGGTAGTGCTGCCGGACTGACCTACCTCATGGGCGGACAGTTCGACGAAGTGACGTTTGCCATCAAGAACATGATAGCCAACATCTCCGGCATGATCTGCGATGGTGCCAA
>Ga0247610_10003736_pt1 | contig 16526 bp, 9 predicted proteins | sample 174DNAGHGhighgp2_FD_193483 | JGI IMG/M metagenome (GOLD analysis project Ga0247610, IMG submission 193483) | Sheep rumen microbial communities from Palmerston North, Manawatu-Wanganui, New Zealand - 1742 DNA GHGhigh gp2 | ecosystem: Host-associated > Mammals > Digestive system > Stomach > Rumen ... | reverse complement strand
CTGAAAATCTACTACATTGGCAGCTATGATAGAAGAGATTAATCAGAATAAATATAGACATATTATCACGGTAGAAGACCCTATAGAATATGTCTTTGCTCCAAAAAAGTCTATATTTGAGCAGAAACAACTTGGTAGAGATATTACAAGTTTTGCATCTGCTATGAAATATGCTTTGAGGCAGAGACCTGATATTATCCTATTTGGTGAAGCGAGAGATCCAGAATCCTTGAAAAATGCAATGGCTTTGGCTGAGACAGGACATTTGGTGATTACTACTATCCACTCTAGGTCTGTAGAACAAGCTATAAACAAAATAATATCAATGTTTCCACAAGATGAGCAAGACCAAATCAGAAATAATTTAGCTGAAAATATGGTAGCTATCATAGTACAGAGACTTTTGAAGAAAAAAGATGGAAAATGAATGATACCGGCACATGAAATAGCATTAAATAATACTGCTCTGGAAAATGCAATCAGAGACAATAAATTGAATCAAGTGGACAATGTGATATTTACAAATAGATGGGCATGAATGCAGTTGATGGATGATGATTTAGTTAGATTGGTAATAGAAAATAAGATTGATATTAATACAGCGATTGAAAATTCTCGTGATCGTGTACATTTAGCAGATTGATTGAAAGATGCATGAATTAATATCTAGAAAATATTTATATTTTAAATATGAAAAAAGAGTGTATTAAAAGCACTCTTTTTTTATGGATGAAAGTTGAATTTCCTTCTTTACTGGGAGGGTGATGAAGATAGCTCCCTTGGGGGAGCTCCCCGATGAAATCGGGGTGAGGGGGTAACTCCTCCTGCATTGATTATTTAGTTCGGTAACGGATTTTTTATTTCGCCTTTGGCGAGTTTCCCCGCCTTGCGGGACTTCTTTCAGTCGCTTTTATCCGCTGCAAAAGTAACCAAAAAATCATTACACACAATTTTAGCACTTAGTTGATCTTTACATATTTATGAAAGAATACGGACTCGCTTCTATAAACTCGTTTTAGTGTAGCTTGATAATGTATGAATAAAATACGAAGTCGCAATAAAATTGTGTGTTTTTTTTGCAAAAAAATTTGTAATATTACTTATTAATAAGTCGTCAGGCAAGGATGCTGGCTGTCTCTGTCCTGAGTACAGTGTCTCACAGTGAAATTATTTGTATATCATTTCAAAATTTTTCGTAATCTTTTTGAGTTAATCATCATTCTGGTCAGATGATTCAGATAGTGTTTTTTGGAAATTCAGTTTGTCAGTTTGTGCTTGTGTCTGATTTGTCGAATACTACGATATTTTTTCATTTAATGATTTCGGAGATACTATCTGTGAAGTGGATATGTGGTAGATATCGTCATCGTGATTGTTCTATAGCCTCTCTGGAAATATTGTTGATTCTCTGTATCTTTTTTTCGTTTCGTGTCCTGATGACAGATCTCTCACTTGGTCGAAAATAGATATTTTTGATTCAAATTTCGGTCAGTTTTTGGACTATTAATTCCATTTTTTCTCGTTTATTTGACATGGCAATAGCGATTCATTTTTCATCTTTTTTTCATTCATATTTGATAGTCTGTATGATATTTCCAAAGATTGTATCACTATTTCGGTCGTATATTTCTAATTCATTCCTAATATTTCCATCCTGTACAAAAATATGGTCTCAAATTTTCATCCTGAGGACTTTCCTGATTTGGTCTAGAATTTCCTGATTTTTTATAGTGATCTTGTCTCACTTTGTATCGAAATTTGTAAGGAATAATTGCATCTATAAAATTATTAATTGTTAATTATTTGATTCTTAATTATTTGTCGCTCTCATTAGCATGAGCATGATGTATCACCTAGCTTCCAATAGATTTGGATTGGTATCATTGATAATTCAATTTTCATGTAGTTTCTTTATATGTGTGGAATAGTAGTAGTCATTTCAGTCTGGAGTATTGTACAAAAGTCTTGATAGAGCAGTAGCGAATTCGGCTCTCGTGACTTTGTCGTATGGCCTAAATTGATTATTTCGTAGGTTTTGTCACATGATTCATAGTGCATAGGCTTTGCAATCTCAGTAGTTGTATGATTGTGATAGAGTGTATGAAATATCTGAAAAATAACAATTTTCATCTTCATTATATGTATGTCATAGTACATTTATAGCATATTCAGATAGCATTTTTGCCATAGCAATCCTAGTAAGTCATCAGTACATATTGGCATCGTATATGCTATTTTGTGTTGTGATCCCATATTCATGGGCAAAATTGTAAGCATCGTTTAGTTCTTTGGAAAAACCATTTTGGAGGATATCAGTGGAATTATTCGGGTCTGCACTATTTGTATGTGTGTTTCACTGATAGTCGTCGTAATAGCTGTCGTATGTGGAAGTATCCCATTTTGTCGAACTCGTATTATTGTCGTTGATCAATGTATCTAGGTCTACTCAATTTTTTAGCATCTCGAGAAAATCCTCGATTTCATAGGCATTGACATAGGTCGTGATAAATAGTAGACAAAGTATGACAGTAATTGCTTTTTTCATATCTTGTTTTGATAATTACAAAAATAAAGTATTTATATTTTTGATATGATAAATAATTTGTATTTTTTTTCAATTTCTTTTGAAATTCTGTGGTACTTTGTTATAAGATATTTTTGTTTATATATATTTTTTTGTTATGGTACAGAAAAAAATTTTGATGGTTATAGCAAATAATGGCTTCCAAGACCATGAATTTTGAATATCATTCCAAGTATTTCACGATGCATGAATTGATGTGACAGTAGCAGCTGGTAAAAAATGAGAGTGTACATGAGTCTTTGGATCCAAGACAGTGGCAGATACAGATATCTTTTTGGCTGATGCTAGTAAATATGATATGGTAGTATTTATCTGATGATGAGGAGCATATACACAATATTTACACGATCATTTTTATCTGAAATTAGCCAAAAATGCTAAAAAAATTGGGGCAATATGTATAGCTCCGATGTTGGTCAGTGAGAGTGGTGTATTCAATGGAAAGACTGTCACAGGATGGGATCAGGGTGGTATGCAAAGAAGTTTTGTAGAGTCAAATGGTGGCTTTTGGTCTGATGATTCGGTAGTGGTTTGTGGAAATATTGTCACATGAAATTGACCAGATGCAGCAGAGGAATTTGCAAAAAAATGTGTTGAATTAATTAATAATGAATAATGAATAATGAAGAATGAGGGATAACAAGACAAATAATTTTTAATTGTTAATTATTAATTCTTAATTATTATGTTGAGTGATAAGTATAGATATGTAGCTATGGATTTTGAGACGACAGGATTGGATTTGTCAAAAGATGAAGCAATCCAGATTTGACTCGTAGAAGTTGATGTTTTTTGAAATGTAGTGAGACAATTTAAATCTTTTATACAGCCAGATAAGCCTGTATCAGAGCTGAAGACTTTGGTATCATACATTACATGAATTTCTGTAGATGATATAAAAAGTGCACCTAAATTTGATGAATTGATGCCTGAGATATTAAAATTTTTCGGTGAAGATGTGATAGTGATATGACACAATATCCAATTTGATATAAATTTTTTGAAAAAGTATGTGCCTGATGTAAAATATTTTGATTCAATAGATACTTTTTATTTAGCTCAAAATTTGATACATTTCCCACTTAGTTATGCTCTGGATGTACTCGTGGAGTCTTTGATGACAAATAAAGAATTTAAGGAAATATTTTTGAGAGTGCATGGTGGACAGGAATTTGATGTAAATGAAATACACGATGGTCTATATGATTCCCAAAATTCTCTGGCTTTGTTTTTTTATGAGATTGCTCGTATAGATTTGTTGATGGAGAAGTATCCTGTACTATTTCAAATTTTGACAAAAAATGTGTGATTATACAATAAAATTTTGGAATACAAAGGAGACCGGGCTAAATCCTCTGATGAAAAAATTTCTTTGCCTCCATTGAAAAAGCAGTTGCCGACCAATACTTCGTTGAAAACCGAACTAGAAATACCTTTGGAAAATTATAAAATTTGAGAAAGATATTTTGTATGAAATGTCGAACTTCGTCAATTGGTCAATTCTTTGATATCTTCAAATCAGCAGATAATACTGGCTTTTGCTAGTGTCGCTAAATTGAATATTGTGAAAAATATGTTGACGGATGCAGGTATAAAAAATATTGGTTTTGCAAAATGATATACTACTATAGATCAAGTGAGTTTTTCTAGATTTTTGAATAAATCAAGTTTTTCTGACAATGAGTTTTTGTTCGTGGTGAAGTATCTTTCTCATGTGTTGAATGATGGGTCGGTGTTGGATTTAAATACAAAGACGGATTACAAAATCAATTATTATATACAGAGTGAGAAAAAATTTGAAAATTTTCCGGTCGTGCTGTCTACTCATGGTGGTTTGTATTCTATGTTGAAAAATCCAGAGCACAAATATAGAAATTATGATGTGTGCTTTTTTGATGTAGAGATGTGGTATAAATGATACAATGATTTCCAATCTCAGCCATGTGATCTGTATCCTATATTGAGTTTTTTGGATACATTGTTGTACAAATATACTTTGGATGGAGAAAAAAATTGACAGGAAGCATTGGAATCATTTGCAAGTTTTTTTGAGATTTTTATGTGAGTGCTATTTGCAGAGACCAAAAAATGTTTTGTGAATGTCCAGGATACTCATCTGGTGCTAAATCCTATTTTGGAAAACATTAATTTTTTTGATACAAACAAATTGATTTTACAGTTTTCAGAGCATAAATCAGTATTACAAGAATGTTTGAGTTCAAAAGATTTTGAAAATTTGTGGGTCATGATGGATAATTTGTTTTCTGTTTTGTGAAATATTGTGGATGTGAAAAAAATTATGTATGATCAATCTGAATTTTATTTTACTTATGCAGAGTCTACCAAATATACCAATTGGGAGGAATTTAAGGATGTATTCCCTTCGTGAGTTTATTTTTTCTCAGATTTTGAGAAAGTTTATCCGAAATTGTTGGATGGTGTAGTGCATGAAGACAATTTCAAAATCAAGAAAATATGAGATATCGATGCTGTAGTATGATATATAGATGATACTTTGAATAATTCTGATTTGGAGTGTATATATGTGCTATCGACGATAAAAGATGAATCCAAAGAAATATTTGATAAATTGTATAGTCTTTGAATAGATGGAGTGGAGTATTTAGTAGAAAACATTACAGGTTCTTTGTGAAAAAATATCTTTAAAGCGAAAACACAGTGAAGGAAAGTGATTGTATGAGGATATTCTTTTTTGATGTGGATATTCTCCAACAAAATAAATATTGACATTTGTATAGATTTTAATATAATCTGAAAACAGTCAAAGTATCTTTTAGAAGATATAAAACGATATGCCAAAAACTACTACTAAAAGTGTGTTTAATATATTTAATGTATTGAAATTCATTTGATGAGTTGCAATATTTTATTTTTGATTAAAATTGTTTGTACCTAGTACTATCAAAGAGGATTTTGTCTCTACCAATATGTATGAATGAGCAGAGGTACAGTCAAATGATATGACATCAGATTTCAAAGATGCTTTGTGAAAGCATGAAGTAGCAGGGATAGCTGGAGATGATTATGATTCGTATGAATATATTCCATGACAGGAAAGTGAATATGAAGAATTATTCCAAAATATTTGTATGACCAATCGTACTTTTTGTGACAAGATGATTTTTAATTGAGAGTATGATATACAGGATAAGTACATGTATCTGGCGAGTGCAATCTATGTATTGAGATTTATAGAAAATAATATCCAAGCATGATTGCCTATATCAAAAAATTTGGATAAAATCATAGTCAATGATGCTAGAAATACTAGGAGATGATTTGCAAATTGGACTACGGTCACATTGAATTTGTGATCTGTGTCATCATATGCTGAGTTTATGGAGTTGGTTTCACACGAATTGTGACATATAGTAGATTTGTGATTGGTCAGATGATATTCATTTCAAAAAGATTCAAATTATACAGAATTTGGAAATATCGTATTTTCTGTAGACGATCCATCTATTTCATACTATGAGATATCTTGGGATGGTGAAAATATCAGGAAAGCGACATCTGTGATGTGAGATTTCTGTAGTAGTTATGGTATGTCTGATCCATTTGAGGATTTTGCTGAATGTCATAATCTGTATCTAAATCACAATGCTATATTTAAAGCATGGGCAAAAAATAATGAGTCAATGAGGCAAAAATATAATTTCTTTGCAAACTTGTATGGTGGAAAATTCCTATTTAATAGTACTGTAGATTTGTCAAAGTACGAAGCTACTTCGAGCTATAGACCTTGGGATACGACGAAAATGTAAGTCTGTGGGATTGTTTTAAAAATTATTATATCATAAAAATACAAAAATGGTGAAGTCTCTTTTGAGAACTTCCCATTTTTTTGCAAAAAAAATAATCTTGGGCTATAATCATGTGAATAAGTTTTTTTATATCATAGATTGAACATCCCATGAAAAGATTGAAATTTACCACATTATGACTTCTGACTCTATGAGTCATCCTTTCTCCAGTGTATGCATTTGAGTGAATAGTGTATGAAGCTACAGTAGATGGAGTAGGGACTATCACCATATGTAATCCAGATGATGACACACAGTGTCTGACTATGATGGATCGCAACCTCTGAGCGAGTGTAGCTGGAATCGGAGAAGCTTCAGATGGTTATCATTTTCAGCGATGAAATAATCATGGATTTCCTAGTGTAGGTGATGTGACAAGTACTACAGACAAAGCTACATGGGATGATAGCTACAATAATAGTGGGTACTATAGTGAAGTATTTATCAAGTCTAGTAGCAGTCCATATGATTATTGGAGTGATGGAGTGAGTCATGACAATTTATGGTGATGATCATGAGATAGTGCAGCTAACTGATACTGATATACATGATGAGTAGTGCTAAATGTGACAGGAAGACAGTGACCATGTCCAGATGGATATCATGTACCAAGTTTCTGAGAATATGATAAGGCATTATCATGGTGGGTTTCTTGATATCAATTACAATGACATACACTTACAATGATCAGTTCTATTACATTGAGTAGCTCTATTAGTAAATCGTTATCTAGGGATAGAACAGCAATTCGTATATTTCAAGATGATTTCAAGATACCATTTGCAGGTTATCGTAAAGGTGGTAATATTTCACTTAGTAATAAAGGGTCTCAAACTTACTTGTGGTCTTCTTCGCCAAGTGGTAGCAGGTCAATGTATCTTCGATTGTACCTGTCAAGTGATGTAGAGAGTGTAAGTTATTATCGTGCATATGCATACTCGGTACGCTGTTTCAAAGATTCGGCGTTAAGTCCCTATCTATATAGTGCACAGGCAAAATTTGAATCTAATGGTGCGACTAGTGTAGGAAAAGTGTTGAAAGTGGATGATGTCGTGATTGCACCAAGTATCACCAGATACGGATATGAGATCATAGGATGGAGTACAGATAGTGGGGCGAATATGGCACAGTATCTCGTATGAGATAGTATACCAGATAGTGATACAGTATACTATGCTATCACTCGTAAATTCCCAGTATGTGAAGAGACATTGGATGAGACAGTAGATACACTCACCATCTGTAATCCAAGTAACACATGAGAGTGTCTGACATTGATGGACAAAAACTTGGGAGCGAGTGTAGCGTGAATCTGATCAGATTCAGATGGTTGTATGTATCAGTGGTGAAACAACTACTGTTTTCCTAGTGTCTGAACTGTCACATCGACAGGTACATTAGCCACACGGGATGGTAGATTTAATAATAATGGGTACTACGGAGAAATTTTCATCAAATGAACAAGTACCTCAAAATATGACTATTGGTCAGATAAGACACCATCAAATCATGATGGACTCTGGTGATGAGCAACAAATGAAACTGCATATCCTGTGACAAATCCGACAGAAAGGAGATGACCATGTCCAGAGTGATATCATGTGCCAAGTTATGGTGAATGGGACAAGACTCTGACACGATGGACGGCTTCAAATAACGATTCATCTGATGCTAGGATAAAAAGGAGACATTTTGAGTCAAATTTTTATGTGCCATTTGCGGGTGGTCGTGTAGATACTGATTCTTCTCTTGGTAATAAAAATACTCTTGCATTTTTGTGGTCATCTTCGCCAAATAATACCTATGCTAGGAGCCTTAGGTTATATCCTGCAGGTATTTTTATTGATAGTAATAGAACTCGTGCTAGTACAAGTTCTGTTCGTTGTTTCAAGGATCAGTACATAGATTCTTTTTCGGTGACTTTCTTGCCAAACTGAGCGACTAGTGTAGGTGGTGCTACTCCTGTACTCAATTGTACTGATCAACTCTCTGAGTGTAATCCGTGACTTTTGACATGATGTACTACTACAGTAGTCATGCCAGATATCACTCGTGATGGACGAGAGATCCTTGGACGAAGTACAGATAGTGGGGCGACTGTAGCTCAGTATCATACATGAGAGACAGTGACACTGAGTGGAGATACTACTTTCTATGCTATCACGAGCAAGGTCTATACAGCGACATTTAATGCAAATTGAGTAGATAGTATTTGAGCTGATAGTGCATCATGTACAGTGTATAGTACTCAGACCAGCTGTGGAGCAGCACATTCAGATATCACGATTTGTAATCCAGATAATCCGTGAGAATGCTTGACTATGCAGGATCGTAATCTCTGAGCATCAGTGGCAGGTACCGGATTCTGTTCATATGGAAATTTTTATCAGTGGTGAAATAACTATGGATTCTCAAATACAGGTAGTGTGATGACAGCGGGTGGTAAAGTAGATTGTACTCCGTATGGAGATTGAAATAATTATAGTGGTAGTACATTTATACTTTCATCTGATAACTGGTGTTCTACACAGGTTGATAATCTCTGGTGATGAGCAAATGATGTTAGTAATAATGGATACTGATATACTTGATGAGTAGTATTAAATTTAACATGAAGACAGTGACCATGTCCAGATGGATACCATGTACCAAGTATATGAGAATGGTGAAGTGTTCTTTCACGATGGGCATCCGGATATGCTTTATCATGAAATAATATTACAATAAAATGAACAACTCCATTAACTTATTTTGAAAATAATTGAAATGCCTCAACAGCATTTATAGATTATTTTATGGTACCACTTGCTGGTTATCGCCATCGTAATTATGCCACACTTACTAATTTAGGTACACTTGCTAGTTTATGGTCATCTTCGTATTATAATAGTTATCGATATGCAAGGAGTTTTTATATAAATTCTTCTAAAGTGATGGCAAGCCCTACAAATAATCGTGCCAGTGCATATTCAATCCGTTGTTTTAAGGATATATCGCTAACTCAGCCAAATAAATGACAGGCTAGTGTTCCTGCACCTAGTATCACTAGGGCAGGATGGACAGTGCTATGATGGGACTATAGTCCGGACTCTACTACAGCGACTTATCAGCCATGTGATGAGATAGAGCTGACAGGTGATACTACACTGTATGCTATCACAAAACCTCTCACAGCGACTTTCCTACCATGAGAAACAGTTAATACTAGACTCAAGAGTCTAGCGACTTGAGCAACAGTGACAGATTTTGGTAAACCGGATACATTGATTCAGCAGATAGTGAGGACAGGAAGTGTGCCTACATGAGTGACTACATGACTGCTATCAACCAATGATTCAGAGACTCCAATCATAGCATGGTATGATAATGGTATATTGTATTACTATTCAGAAGCAGATATATTATATCTAAATCAAAATTCTAGTTATATGTTTTATAGAATAAAATCATGAACATATATAGATACTAGTGGATGGGATACAAGTAAAGTGACAAATATGTGAAGTATGTTTTGTAATTGTAGTAGCTTAGAAGAATTAGATGTAAGTGGATGGAATACAATTAATGTAACAAATATGGGGTCTATGTTTTTTCTGTGTAGTAAATTAATGGAATTAGATGTAAGTGGATGGGATACTAGTAATGTGACAAATATGAGTAGTATGTTCTCTAGTTGTAGTAGTTTAACAGAACTAGATGTAAGTAATTGGAATACAAGTAAAGTGGTAAGTATGGCATCTATGTTCTATCATTGTAGCAGTTTGACAGGACTAGATGTAAGTAATTTTGATACAAGTAGTGTAACAAATATGCAATATATGTTTACTAATTGTAGCAGTTTAACAGAATTAGATGTAAGTAATTGGGATACAAGTAAAGTGACAAATATGAGTTCTATGTTCATGAGTTGTAACCTATCTAGTTTAGATATAAGTAATTGGGATACGAGTAGTGTGACTAATATGTATGCTATGTTTGGTAATTGTGGAAGTTTAACAGAATTAGATGTAAGTAATTGGGATACAAGTAAAGTGACAAATATGGAATATATGTTTGGATGGTGTGGTCGTTTAACAGGGTTAAATGTTAATAATTGGAATATAAGTAGTGTAACAAATATGAATCGTTTGTTTATTGGTTGTAGCAGGTTAACAGAATTAGATTTAAGTAAATGGAATACAAATAATGTGACAAATATGAGTAATATGTTTAGCAAGTGTACTAATTTAGATACAATATATGTTTCTACATGATTTGTTACTAGCTGAGTGACTAATTCAACTGATATGTTCACCGGTTCATTCAAACTCATCTGATGACACGGTACGAAATGGAATAGCTCAATAATAGACAAGACTTATGCAATCATCGATAGTGAATTAGAATCATGATACTTCACATACGATATAGCAGTGAGTTATAGGACAAGGAGTGGAGTAGAACTAGCTAGACAGGTGATAAATGTTTGAGACACTACAGTAGCACCTAGTATCACATGATACAATGTGATGGGATACTATACTAATACATGATTGACAACTCCATTTGATTTCAGTCAGGAGTTGAGGACATATACAGAGGTGTATGTAGATCGAGTATGTGCAGATGGATACAGATTAGCAGACTGAGTCTGTGAAAAACTCCTCACAGCGACCTTCCTACCATGACAGACAGTTAATCTTAGACTTAAGAGCCTAGCAACTTGAGCGACTGTGACAGATCGATTTAGTACAGATACATTGATACAGCAGATAGTGAGGACAGGAAGTATTCCCGCATGAGTGACTACATGACTACTTTCTGCCAATGATTCAGAGACTCCGATTATAGCATGGTTTGATAATGGAATATTGTATTACTATTCAGATGCAGATATATTATATCTAGATCAAAATTCTAGTAATATGTTTTATAATATAAAATCAGGTACATATATAGATACCAGTGGATGGGATACAAGTAAAGTGACAAATATGTGAAGTATGTTTGTTAATTGTAGCAGTTTAGCATGATTAGATGTAGATGAATGGAATACAAGTAGTGTGACATATATGAGCTATATGTTCGATGGTTGTAGTAGTTTAACAGAACTGGATGTAGGATGATGGGATACAAGTAAAGTGATAGATATGAGTTATATGTTCGATGGTTGTAGTAGTTTAACGGGATTAGATGTGAGAAGATGGGATACAAGTAGTGTGACAAATATGAGTTATATGTTCAATAAATGTAGCAATTTTAAATGATTTGATGTAGATGAATGGGATACGAGTAAAGTAATAAATATGAGCTATATGTTTGCTAATTGTAGTGGCTTAATAGAATTGGATGTGAGTAAATGGGATACAAGTAAAGTGATGAATATGAGTTATATGTTTTATAATTGTGGTAGTTTAACATGATTAGCTGTGAGTGGATGGAATACAAGTAAAGTGACGAGTATGCAGAGTTTGTTCGCGAATTGTAGAAGTTTAACATGATTAGATGTAAGTGATTGGGATACAAGTAGTGTGACAAATATGCGGAATATGTTTCAGGGTTGTAGCAATTTAATAGAATTGGATGTGGGTAAATGGGATACAAGTAGTGTGACAAATATGCAGAATATGTTCAATAATTGTAGTAGTTTAACGGGACTAGATGTAAGTGATTGGAATACAAGTAAAGTGACAAATATGTATGCTATGTTCGCTTATTGTAGGGATTTAGCAGAATTAGATGTAAGTAGTTGGGATATAAGTAATGTGACAAATATGAATTCTATGTTCTATAATTGTAATAGTTTAACGGAATTAAATGTGAGAGGATGGGATACAAGTAATGTGACAAATATGCAGAATATGTTTGCTGGTTGTAGCAGTTTAACATGATTAGATGTAAGTGATTGGAATACAAGTAAAGTGACGAATATGTTTGGTATGTTTAGTAGTTGTAGCAATTTAACAGAACTAGATGTATGATGATGGGATACGAATAAAGTGACAACTATGCAGAGTATGTTTGCTGCTTGTAGCAGTTTAATAGAGTTAGATGTAAGTGATTGGGATACAAGTAAAGTGATAAATATGAACTGGATGTTCGGTTGATGTAGTAAATTAGATACGATATATGCATCTACATGATTCATTACAAGCGGAGTGACAGATTCTGCAAATATGTTTTATAATACTCCTAAACTCATCTGATGACATGGTACGAAATCTCCTAGTTTATGAGCTACTAAATCAGGTGCAGTCTTGGACAGCGAATCACAGTCATGATATCTGACATATGATATAGCAGTGAGTTATAGGACAAGGAGTGGAGTAGAGCTGGCTAGACAGGTGATAAATGTATGAGATACTACAGTAGCACCTATGATAATCAGGACATGATATGCAGTATCATGATGGTATCTGGATACAGGATATACAACCCTCTTTGACTTTAATCAGCCACTGAGGACATATACAGAGCTGTATGCTGAGTGGAAATGTGATACATGATATATGCTATCATGAGATGGAGTGACATGTATCCCACTGACATATACAGTGAGGCATTTTATCAAAAATGCATGAGAACTGAGTTATACACTCTCAGGTACAGAAATATTTACATGAATAGCAGGAGAACAAGTATATTTTGACGATTTAAGTCAGACATATCCTAGCTGTATAGTGTATAGTCGTGGATCATTGACATGAGATGAAAATGGACCATGAGAGATAGAAACCAAAACGGATATCGCATGAGATGGTAGTACAGTGATTAATCTATTCTATGATAGGAATACATACACAGTAGATTTGAGTAGAGATTTTTGAATAGATATGGTAGAATGAGCAGGTACATATGAATGTGGACAAGAAGTAAATATCAGAGCATATCCTATAGATGGATACCATTTCGATATGTGGGAAGGGGAGGTTGATTAATAATTAATAATTAAGAATTAAGAATGAATAATGGTGTGGGTGCCGTTATTCATTTTTAAATAGTTTGGATCGATGGATATTTTTTGATTACTGGAATGAAAGTGAAATGTTGGTATGAATTGGCTTTTTTTGCTAAAATTTATGGTTGATCTTGTCCTTATATTTTTCGTGGATAATAAGACTTTTTCAAAAATATCTGAATTTTTAATATATTGATTGTTTTTTAATACAAAATGTATTAAAATGTTGATTTTGATTTTTTTTTTAATATAATCGTTTCCGATATTGTGGAATAATTTTATTTTGAATATGTTATTATTTATGAAATATCAGTTTCATACGAAGAAATTAGAGGAAATGTATTATGGTGAAAAGAATTATAATGTGCATGAAGATATATTAAAATTGTATCGTCTTCGTGTTCGCTTTATTAGAAATGCTGTATCTATATCAGATTTAAAATCTCGTTCAAGTTTTAATTTAGAAAAATTGAATGCTTGAAAATTTAAAAATTTATGGAGTATTAGGTTGAATAGACAGTGGAGATTGATATTTGATATCACGAGTGATTGATTTGTCCAAGTGATAGATATTATAGATTTGAGTAAGCATTATGAATAAATATTTATTTTATAAATTGACTTTACAATAATATGAAAAAGGTACAATTAGCATTTCATCCAGGAATTGATATCGCTGAAGAGTTAGAGGCTAGATGATGGACCCAGACACAATTTGCAGATGTGATAGGAATTAGTGTCCAAGCATTAAATGCTATAATAAAGTGACATAGAAATATCACACCATCTTTGGCAGTCCGTATTGGTGCGGCATTTTGAACATCTGCAGAAGTTTGGATGAATATGCAGACAGAATATGATATTTATTTGGCAGAACAAAAGGAAAAGAGTATTGTTTTGGATATTTATAAAAAACTTGAGAAAAAACAATTAACACCTGTTTTTGCATAAATTATCTTTCTCCTTTTATACTAATATATTTCAATTTTTTTTTATTTTATTATCTTTGAAATCATATCTTTTGATATGAAGGTATGCTTTTTTATTTTAAAATATAATAAATCTTCCTTTTGTCAAATAGAAAATATGAGGTGTCTGTCTTTTTTTCTTTGTTTTTTGGATTAATTTTCTTATATTTTGTTTGCAGATTATATTATCATTTTTTTGTATGAAAAAAAAGCTAAATATATTCGTATATATTATATTGTCATTGTTGCTATTTCAAAATATTTTTTGAGGTATAGTTTTTGCTGATGATGAAGAATGTTATGTCTGCTCTAGGATGTCAAATGAGATGCAGATGTATGTCAATTTTCAGGTAGAGATGATTTGAGCATTGAGTCAGGTACATGCTGATAGAGAGATATATTCATGACTTACAAAGAGATGACTTTTTTCGTATGGGACATTGAGTGCAGGTTCGATGTTTCTAAATTCTTTGAAAAATTCTATAAACAAGATTACCCAATCTGCAGTGGATTTGACTAGGTCCCTGACATATGCTACAGCTATCGTAAACAAAAATGCTTGAACGATTGCATTTTCTGCAGAATGAGTTGGAGATATGTTGGTACTTTTTCGTCAGAAACCATTTATGAGAGATCGAAATACTTTGCAAGAAATCGATGGTAGTATCGATGATCTCTTGTGGGATGTATGAATGCAAGGTATGATAAAAAAGCCTGTATCTGCCAATATACTTTCTCAGGTAAATGAATTAGCATTGAAGTATACAGAGGCTGAACCTATATTTTCTCAGTTTCAAATAAATGGAAATGTATCGTATGGTAAATTGATATTTATGCTAAATGATTTAAATCGTTTGATGAAAAATTTCTTTACGACAGAATCGATTTCAGTTTATCAAAAAAATGCAAAGAGATTTGAAAAAGAAATAAGTAAGTGAGATACTGTGATAGTATCATTTAATCATGAATATTTGACTAAACTTTCAGAGAGTTATACCTGTGTGAAATGATCAAAATGATTGAAAAATTGTGGAAATTCTTTTAGCTCTTTTGCTTCAGATGTTAGACATATATGAACTGATGTGAAATTGGAATTTGAGAGTGCATGGAAACAGATCAAAGAATCAAGTAAAAAATTGGCAGAAGCTTGAAAAACTATGGGTAAGGTGATGAAAAATAAATATGTGAATGGATGAGATCTGTGATTGACTGATGATCAAGTAGAATTATTGTCTAGTGTATATGGTATAAATGTCACTAAATTGACTAAACAGCAGGGATTGAGTTTAGCTACTATATTAAATTGAACAGCATGAAAAAATATATTAAATAGTATGTCTTGGTCACAAGATATTATTGAAGGTGAAATAAAATCTCAAAAAAAAGAATCAAAAAAATCTAATGAAGAGGAGACCACAAACAATAGTATTGCAGAGAAAGATTTCAATAAGATGTCAACATATGCCAAAAAAAAATCTTGTATGAAAAGATTGAATAGGAAGTCTATATGAAGTATGTCTCAGGCAAATCAAAATCGAGAAAGGAAATGTCTGGAAGTGTTGTGAAGTGAAAGTTTCCTTTTGAAAGAAAATGTATGATCTTATGTAGAGTATTATGTGCCAAACGGGAATGTGGATGTCTTTAGTGGTATGATAACTTATCTAAATGAGTCTATCGAAAATACATTGTCTGAATTGGATATGGATAAAGCAGTAGTCATGTATTCCCAAAATTTGGATTCAACGAGATATTTTGTGGAGATGTGATATTATATACATGGGATAGTTGATAATGTGATTTGATCAAAAAATTGAGCTTCAGATACTATCGTAAACAATCTCGGTAAAGCTTGTGAAGCACAGTGTACTAACAAATGATGAAAATGCTATAATTAGTTTATATTTGTATTGTCGAATTTATGCCAAAGAGATTTAAAAAGATATTGATGTATAGTATATTGGTAGTGAATATATTCTCTGCTGTGGTTTTTGCACAAGAAAAAGCAGTAAGTTGTATCAATTTTTTCAGTGAAATGGATTATGATTTGTTGGATAGGAGTTCTACCATCACTGTCAAATCTATTATGTCTAATTTTTGTACAGCAGCATCAGATTATAAATGTGCATATGATTGATATTATTTTGATGCTAAGCAATCTGTATTTTTGTCGATATTGTGTAGCAATGTATGAAAGACTTGAATGTATTTAT
>Ga0247610_10003735_pt1 | contig 16528 bp, 11 predicted proteins | sample 174DNAGHGhighgp2_FD_193483 | JGI IMG/M metagenome (GOLD analysis project Ga0247610, IMG submission 193483) | Sheep rumen microbial communities from Palmerston North, Manawatu-Wanganui, New Zealand - 1742 DNA GHGhigh gp2 | ecosystem: Host-associated > Mammals > Digestive system > Stomach > Rumen... | reverse complement strand
AATATTCTCCAAAGGTTGCAATGGAGCGGACTCAACTTTTTCTATGTCCTTCTTCTTTGCCATAACTTGCGATTACATCACAATATTGACAATCCTGCCGGGCACAACGATGATCTTCTTTACCGCATTGCCGGCAAGGTACTTAGCCGTGTCTTCGTGTGCAAGGACAAGTTTCTCCACTTCCTCTTTCGGGGTGTCTTTCGGGCACTCGAGCGTGAAACGCACTTTGCCGTTGAACTGCACAGGGTATTTCTGCGTATCCTCAACCAAGTACGCCTCGTTGCAAACGGGCCACTCAGCATTTACCACAAACTGGCTGACGGCTGACGGCTGATTGCTGATAGCTTGGCACTTGTGCCACATCTCCTCTGCGATATGCGGAGCGTACGGCGCAAGAAGAATGGCTATCGGTTCAAGGATTGCACGCTTGTTGCACTTGAGTGCGGAGAGTTCGTTCTGCGCAATCATGAACGCCGGAATAGAGGTGTTGAACGAGAAGTTCTCAATATCCCACGTGATCTTCTTAATGAGCTTGTGCAAGCTCTTGAGCTCTTCTTTGGTCGGCTCTTCTTCCACGATATTCTCGTACATGTTCCAGAGACGTTTGAGGAAACGGTGCACGCCGTCGATACCGTTGGTGTCCCATGGCTTGGACATCTCCAGCGGGCCAAGGAACATCTCATAGAGACGGAGTGTGTCGGCTCCGAACTTAGCGATGACGTCATCGGGGTTCACGACGTTGAACATTGACTTGGACATCTTCTCCACAGCCCAACCGCATATATACTGCTTTGCGCCGGCAGTGTAGCCTGTTAACTCGGACGAAGTACCATCGGCAAAGACGAACTCGGCGTTCTTGAACTCCGGCATCCATGCACGGAACGCGTTGATGTCCAACACGTCATTGTTGACGATATTCACATTCACGTGAATCGGTTGCACTTTGTCCTTGTATTCAGGGTTTTCGATGAGGTTGTAACTGATATAGAGATTGCCCGTTGCACCCTCGCCAATATAGCGATAGACGAAGTTCGAACGGCCTTGGATCATACCTTGGTTGATGAGTTTCTTGAACGGTTCGTCCTCGCATATATAGCCGAGGTCATAGAGGAACTTGTTCCAGAAACGGCTGTAGATCAAGTGCCCTGTAGCGTGCTCGCTACCACCCAGATACAGATCCACCTGACGCCAGTAGTCGTTCGCCTGTTTGCCCACGAGCGCCTCGTCGTTATGCGGATCCATGTAGCGGAGATAATAAGCGGAACTTCCTGCGAATCCCGGCATCGTGCAAAGTTCCAAGGGGTAAACTCCGCTTTCGACTTTCGACTTTTGACTTTCGACTACTTTCCTGTTCTTTTCGTCCCACGCCCAGACAGCGGCGTTACCAAGCGGCGGTTCGCCTGTCTCGGTGGGCTTGAAGTCCGACACCTCCGGCAATTCGAGCGGCAGACACTCTTCCGGCAGGGTGTAAGGCATGCCGTCCTTGTAATAGACAGGGAACGGTTCGCCCCAGTAACGCTGGCGCGAGAAAATAGCGTCACGGAGACGGTAGTTCACTTTCACACGACCGATACCGGTGTTTGTGATATATTCTTTCATCGCTTGAATAGCGTCCTTGACTTCCATGCCGTTGAGGAAACCGGAGTTGATCATCTTTCCTTCCTTGGCATCGAACGACTCCTCGCTCACATCCGCGCCTTCGATCAGCGGAATGATCGGCAGGTTGAAATGCTTGGCAAACGCGTAGTCGCGGCTGTCGTGTGCCGGAACCGCCATGATAGCGCCTGTTCCGTAGCCCGCAAGCACGTAATCGGAAATATAAATAGGGATCTCGCCTTGTGTCAGCGGATTGATAGCATAACTTCCCGTGAATACACCCGTTACTTTTCTATCCGCAATACGCTCGCGCTCTGTGCGGTTCTTGCAGCGTGCCAGATAAGTGTCCACTTCCGCTTTCTGTTCCGGCGTTACGACTCGGTTGACATATTCGCTCTCCGGCGCAAGAACCATAAACGTCACACCGAACACGGTATCTGCACGGGTGGTGAAGATAGTCATGGGAAAATCGTCCTTATCCCCATCCTTCGTACATCGTACATCTGTCCTTCGTACATTGAAGTTCATCTCTTCTCCTTCGGAACGGCCGATCCAGTTACGTTGCGTCTCTTTGAGGGATTCGGTCCAGTCGATGCGATCCAAACCCTCCAACAGACGGCCTGCGTACGCGCTTACGCGCAGACACCATTGCCTCATCACACGTTGCTCTACCGGATAACCGCCACGGACAGAAAGACCTTCGGACACCTCATCATTGGCGAGCACAGTTCCGAGTTTCGGACACCAGTTCACTTTCGTGTCGGCGAGATAAGCGATGCGATAGTTCATCAGTTTCTCCTGCTGCTCTTTCTCGGTCATGGTCGCCCATTTCGGGTCATTTGCCTCGAACTCCGCGATGAGTTTGCTAATCGGCTGTGCTTTCTGCGTCTTCGGGTCGAAATAGCTGTTGAACATCTGCACAAACGCCCATTGTGTCCACTTATAGAACTTCGGATCGCAGGTGCGCACCTCGCGATTCCAGTCGTAGCAGAAACCGATTTTTTTGAGCTGCGAGATATAACGGTCGATGTTCTCGAAGGTCGTTTTCTCTGGGTGTTGTCCGGTCTGAATAGCGTACTGTTCCGCCGGCAGACCATAGGAGTCAAAACCCATCGGGTGCAACACGTTAAAGCCTTTCAACCGTTTGTAACGGCTGTAAATATCGCTGGCAATGTAGCCTAACGGGTGACCGACATGCAGACCCGCTCCCGAAGGATAAGGGAACATGTCCAACACATAGTAGTGCGGCTTGTCGGATTCATTGGAAACGGTATAAACGCCGTTCTCTTCCCACGCTTTTTGCCATTTTTTCTCAATGTCACTAAAGTTGTATTCCATACTAAAAAACAAATTTGCGTGCAAATTTACTACTTTTTTTTGACATATGCAAGCATTCGGGCATTTTTTTGCCAAATAGACTAAAAAACTTCTACTTTTCAAAGAAAATGAAGAAAAATCGTAATGTGCATTACGGTATCGTTTGTTACTATTAGTGAATAATTCCGACAATTTCTTGTCCGTTTATCCTAATCTCCTGTCCTATACCTGCGATCTTCTTTCGCTATCAATGGAAGATATGTAAAAGTATCCTATTATTAAGATTTTGACAAACACGAGCGACATATGTGGAGAATTGACTTTTGGCTTCAAAAAGGGAAGGCGGTCGGGGAGACCAAGCCGACCGAAAGACATACGGGACACAACCGTGAAGCGAAATAGGCGCACCGCAGAGTGTCCAGTGGACAGTCAAGGAGTAGGTGCGCCGCGCGAGTTCGCGGGGCGAACATAGAACTCCTTAAAGCCGAGACGATACCGACTCCAAAATCGCCCATTTTGCCCCGAAAAACGTACGATTATTAAGATTCGCGTTCGGCAAATGGATCGCAAGAACCAAACCGCTCTGCTAATTGGCAAGTGCGACCATTGCCTCCGCTCTCCCCACAAATTGAAATTTGCGGGGTCCCCATTTCGTCTCGCCAAATTGTAGCAGTCAATCAGCCACTCTCAAGCCACTCTCGCACCACGTTGAAAGGGCTGCTTATTCACTTATTCACAGATTCACGCAGCCTTTTGTGTTCAACTTATGATGAAGCCGTGCGGAGAGTGAGTAGTAGCGAAGCCCATAACTATGCAGATAGCGTATATACCCTTCGGAGCAAGCGCTCCCCTGCGCACATACTTTCGCGTACCCCATCGCGAAAGAATGGCTCCGAGAGGGTATATACTGTATCGCTCGCTGAGCAATGGGCTTCGAATGTGGATGGAAGAAATGAAAAACTTGCGAGTTTTAATGAGAAATTATACCTAATGAATCTAAATCATGAGCAAGTTGGATAGAAAATAACTCTGATCCCAATTTGGTCAAATGAGTAGCATTATAGAAATATGTTGTATCAGCACAAATGTCTGTATAATTATAATCTAAAATTGGAATTTGATATTTGTCTGCTAGTGTTTTGTATGTATCATATACTTCCTGCAGATTGTCTACTTTTGCTGTAAGTCCTGCATAAATCGGAGAGTAGCAAAAAATAACTTGAATTCCATCTTCTTTTCTTGCTTCTAAAAAATCATCAAACATTTTAAGTGTACGTTCTTCTACGTTGAAATGGTATGAATTCATATCATTGTATGCCTCTCCGTCCCATACACGTTCTAATCCTTTATATCCTTTGTATAATACCATTCCATCAGACGATGCTTCTTTCATAACAGAAAAAAGCCCGTTGTATGTAGTGTAACGATAAATTGGGAAATACAATTCCATAAAAGAAAAAGGTTCTACTTGACAAATTTGTTTACGTATGTATGGATTAAGCAACAATGGAAAAAATTGTTCTCTTTCATATCCAATAGTCCATCCGGAAAGCGCTGATACGTAATCAACGTTAACTATGATATATTGGGGTTTTACTTTCTGGTAATGCTTAAATACGTTATACTTAATAATTTGCCTATTTAAGCCTGAGCCATCAATTCCTAAATTGTATGAGTTTGTTTGTAAAACACTATCCAAGATAAATGGGCTATAATGTACCCACGCACGAGAACTACCCATTATTATGACGTCAGCATTTAGTTGAGTATGGACAATATCATTCCATCCTACATATTTTCGGTCTCTATTATATTGGAATGTTTTAGAAACATAGATATCTAAGCACAAGTTGAGGGCATATAGTGTAATGGCCATCAATAAACATATTTTAATAAACTTTTTCATCAGAACTGGAAATATATAAATTGTGAAGGAGTGGCCGGTAAGAAGAAAATTATCAGTTCAAAAATCAATATAAATATTATGCCCCTATATACAGGTTTTAGATGTGAAATTTCTAAACCATGCTGTTTGTTGCGCTGGAGCCATTCTATTAATAACATTAGCACACATAACCAAGTAATAGTTCTTATACCATGCTGAATAAAGAACCTATAACTTGCACGGAGAGTGCCAAATTGAAGCATTCCACATATATACTCCCATGCTTGAGTGATTGTTTCAGCACGAAAAATGATCCAGCCGAGGACGACGAGGAGGAATGTACAGATGATTTGGATTGTTTCTTTCCATGTGGGTAATAATCGTCCTTCGGCAACTTGGTTGGTGTATTTGCGGTTTTTGCCAAGAAGGATGAGGGGAAGGAAAAGGATGGCATGGTATGCGCCCCAAGCTATGAAGGTCCAGTTCGCACCATGCCAGAAACCGGACAAGAGGAAGATGACAAACGTATTACGGACTATAATCCATTTCTTGTAACGGTCGGGATTTGGGATATTGGCAGGGATTTCCGGACGAGAACCTCCCAACGGAATATACACGTAATCGCGAAACCAAGTGGTCAAAGAGATATGCCATCTTCTCCAAAACTCCGCTATGTCTCTGCTGAAATACGGATTGTTGAAGTTGCGCATCAACTTTATACCAAAGAGTTTGGCAGTTCCGATGGCTATATCGCTATATCCGGAGAAATCGCCATAAATCTGGAACGTAAAGAGAATAGCTGCGAGGAGTAAGGTAGAGCCGGTTTGGGTGTCGTACGTCGCCCAGACTTGGTCCACATATGTTGCGCAGTTGTCGGCTACTACTATTTTCTTGAACAAGCCCCATAGAATTTGGCGCATTCCGTCTGTCGCTTGGTCGTATGAGAACGTGCGTTTGTTGAGGAACTGCGGCAAAAGATTAGTAGCGCGTTCAATAGGTCCTGCCACCAGTTGCGGAAAGAATGATATAAACGCAAAGAAGGCAATAATATCTTTGGTCGGTTCTATCTTTTGGCGATACACGTCTATCGAGTAACTGAGGGCTTGGAAGGTATAGAACGAGATGCCGACAGGCAGAATGATTTTCAGCAACAGGCTATCCGTGCTTAACCCAAATAACTGCCCGAACTCTGAGACAAAGAAATCATAGTATTTGAATACCGCTAAGATACCAAGATTGAGAATGATATTGGCTATCATCCATGCTTTAGCTTTGGTATGTGAAGTGGCTTGTCCTATAAGCAAACCGCTTCCCCATGAGCAGAAAGAGGTGAAAGCAATCAGCAACAGAAACCTCCAGTCCCACCAACCATAAAAGATATAGCTGGCGACAAGGACAAAGGCATTTTGGATATTCAATGCCGTCTGTTCGCTCACGTGCCAATAATGGAAGAGCGAGTAACGCGGTCCGTTTGTGCCGGAGGGCGTCAGAAACCAATAGAGCAGAAACACTATCGGCAGAAAGAATGCAAATTCTAAACTATTGAATAGCATGATTGATAGTAATTACGTATTGGGCATACTATCAATCGTGGCGATAAGAAAAGTGCGAGTTTCTTATCGCGTTACCAAGGCAGTGTCAGAAAGGAGCCTTAATCTATCATAAGAAACTCACACTATTCGTGCAAGCATCTATTATATGATAGATTAGGCATACCATTATCGCACAAGTTCTTGTGCATCAGTATGCTGCCTATTTATTATTTCGACTGATTATTCCTTTTAAGCTTCTGACACTTTCGGTAAACGCGAAATAATAGTAATGCTTTGTTATTGTTTAATTAGCGCACGCTTTGCGCTTGTCTTTCTCCATCTTTTACGTCTCGGAGAGGGGGACGGAATATTATAGTAGTTTACTTAATTCCTCTGCCGAAGGTAGAATGTTTTTATATGCTTCCGGAAGTTCGCTGCTACTATGATATGTAGCAACCCCCATCGGCTTAGTCATGTCGCGGAAAGAGAATTCTACTTTCTTCTCGTTCATCGAACGGCAAAGAATGATACCAATACTGGGATTCTCGTCCGGCATTTTGACATATTCATCCAAAGCAGAAAGATAATAATTCATTTTTCCCGCATATTCCGGTTTGAATTTGCCGCTTTTGAGTTCAACAGCTACTAAGGAACGCAAACGGCGATTGAAGAACAGCAAATCAATAAAACTCTCTTCTCCGTCCACAATCAAGCGGTATTGGTTGCCCATAAAACTGAAGTCCCCGCCAAGTGCCATGATAAAGTCCTTAATATTCTTTACAATCTGCTGCTCCACATCTTTTTCATCCACAAAATCCGGATCAGGAAGCGTTAGAAAATCCAAAACCACATCTTCGCGGAATACTTGCAATGCTTTATCACGCAAACGGCTGTCAGGAATGGCTATTTGGAAATTATTCGGAGCCGCTTCCTTATGGAATATGTCCGCTTTAAGATTTGCAATCAGTTTGTCTTTTGTCCAAAACTGCATTGCACATTGCCGGATATAAAAGAGACGTTCCTCTATAGTGGAAGTTTTTGTTAGAATCTCATAATGATGTATAAAAGGAACCGACAAGAATTGTTGTAATTGCTCTGGTGTAAATTCGTCCACCGTCAGTGGCCGAATTATAATATGCTGATTATCAAATGGTATAATGTCAGCATTCAAATCGTCCGCTACCGGTGGACGATTCTCTATTAACTCGCTCCAATCCTCATAAAATTTGCGCATTCTCTTCAAGCTGGACTCTGAAAAACCTTTCAATCCGGGCATTTCTTGTTGGAGTTGATCAGAAATAACCCGCAGAGCGCTACTTCCATATGAAGCATTCCGACTATTGAGTGAGATATATCTACCCACCGCATAATACAAAGCCAATACCTCTTTGTTGACTAACTTGGCGGCTCGGTAGCGGCTGATTTGTATAGCCTCTTTGATTGCCTTAACCGCCACTGTGTATTCTGCTCTATTGAGTTGCTCCATACTTAACATACTTTTAATATACCAACTCCCAATAATCTTGTCCGCGATAATTATTACGTTCAAGGAACCTGTCTTTAATCAAGGTTGCTATGAGCGATTTTACCTCTTCTTCCGACTTGCCCAGACGGATAGCTATCTGTTTTTCCGTTTCGGTATCATATTGTCGAACCGTACGTAAGATAGCTATCTCGTCCTTATTACATTTTCTCCTCTCGCGTTCAGCGCTTCCGGGAATAATGTCGTATGTGCAAGCGAATCCACCTATTTCCTTTTGGCGGATGTATTCCTCAAACTCAGGAATAACGGGTTTTTCTATGTCTTGAGGTGTTAGCATCTATTATGTGCTCGTATTTCTTACAGCAGCTTCTTTACTTGGTCATAGACGTTCTGGGCAGTGAAGCCGAGTTTCTCGTCAAGGACTTTGTACGGAGCAGAGAAGCCGAAGGAGTTGAGACCCCAGATCGCGCCGTTCTCGCCGACGAGACCTTCGAGGGTGCAAGGCAGACCTGCGGTCATACCGAAACGCTTAACGCCTTTCGGAAGAACGGCGTCCTGGTACTCTTGCGGTTGCTCGCGGAAGAGACCTTCGGATGGAACGCTTACTATTTGGAGGCGGATACCTTCTGCGCGGAGCAGTTCGGCGCCGGCAAGAAGGGTTGAGACCTCAGAGCCGGAAGCCAAGAGAACGACTTGCGGATTCTCGTCTTTCGAAACGATATAGGCACCTTTGCGGAAACCTTCGAGGTTGACGTTGGGAACAGGAGCAATGTCCTGACGGCTGAGAATAAGGGCTGTCGGGGTTGCGGTATTCTCTATTGCGAGACGCCATGCGAGAGTCGTCTCCTCGGCATCCGCCGGACGGAGAACGAGCATGGAGGGTTTGCCGGAATGGTTATGCAGTTTCTCCATGAGACGGATCTGGGCTTCTTGCTCAACCGGTTCGTGAGTCGGACCATCTTCGCCGACACGGAAGGCGTCGTGGCTCCAGATGAATTTCACAGGAAGTTCCATGAGTGCAGCCATGCGGACAGCGGGCTTCATGTAATCGCTGAAGACAAAGAACGTACCGCAGGCAGGGATGATTCCGCCGTGAAGCGCCATACCGATCATGACGCACGCCATGGTGAGTTCGGACACACCTGCTTGGAGGAATTGGCCAGAGAAATCGCCTTTCTTGAAGGCGTGCGTTTTCTTGAGGAAACCGTCGGTCTTGTCGGAGTTCGAGAGGTCCGCGGAAGAAACGATCATGTTGCCCACATTCTCTGCGAGGAAGGAGAAAACAACGCCGCTTGCGTTACGGGTAGCTGCTCCGGCTTTTTGCTGGATAAGCGACCAGTCGATGCAGGGCGTTTCGCCGGACATGAAGGTCTCGTATTCGTTGGCTGCGAGCGGGTTCGCTTGTTTCCACTCGTAGTATGCTTCGTATTTCTGGTTGCAGATTTCACGCAGTTCGGCTGCGCGGTCGTCATACAGTTTCTTCACTTCGGGGAAGATCTGGAACGGGTCTTCGGGATTACCGCCGAGGTGCTCAATGGTCTTCTCAAAGGACGCACCGGCTTTGGAAAGCGGCGCACCATGGGTCGAACATTTGCCTTCCCAATTAGCACCTTCCGCGGTCACGCAACCTTTACCCATCGTGGTATGACCGATGATGAGGGAAGGCTCGCCTTTGTGGGCTTTCGCTTTGATGAGGGCCTCGCGGATGGCGTCGGGATCATTGCCCGGAATCTCTTGTACGTACCATCCCCAGGCTTTGTATTTGGCGGCGACATCTTCGGATGTCACTTCACCGCAACCCGTGGAGAGCTGGATGTTGTTACTATCATAGAACATGACGAGGTTGTCCAATCCGAGGTGTCCCGCGAGACGTCCTGCGCCCTGCGAGATCTCTTCCTGCACGCCTCCATCGGAGATGAAGGCATAGATGGTCGGGTTGTGGATTTCTCCGTAACGGGTATTGAACCATTTGGCAGCGATGGCAGCTCCCACAGCAAACGTGTGTCCCTGACCGAGCGGACCGGACGTGTTCTCAATCATTCGCTCAATCTCGCGCTCGGGGTGTCCGGGTGTAACCGAACCCCATTGACGGAGATTCTTCAAATCCTCTAACGTGAATTTACCGGCTAAGCAGAGTTGTCCGTAAAGCATCGGCGCCATGTGTCCGGGGTCGAGGAAGAAGCGGTCACGCGCTTCCCATGCGGCGTTGTCCGGGTCATACTCGAGGAACTCACTAAAGAGGACGTTGATGAAGTCTGCGCCTCCCATAGCGCCTCCGGGGTGACCACTTTTAGCTTTCTCTACTGCTGCGGCAGCCAGGATACGGATGTTATCCGCTGCACGATTCATAAGTTGTGTACGATTCATGATAGTATTATTTTAATTGTTTAATATGCTTGATAGTATTGTTATCTTAGCCTTGATTGTCGGTTGACTGTCGTTTGACCGTCGGGATTGGAATGTGTTGGATAGTGGTGGAAGGTGTTTGATATGTTAAAAACGCCATCCGAGGTAGTAATTGAGTCCCCAGGCAGTGTTGTCCCGTATTCCGTAGCCGGGGATGTAAATGGCTTTTCTCTCGTTGCGGGTGAAAAGGAATTTAAATCGTCCCATCCATCCCATGTAAAAGGCAGGTCTCTCCCCTCGTCCTCCCTTGTGGGAAGGGAACTTAGCGATTTCGACTTGGCATCCTGCCACTATTTCTCCCCAGCAATCCGCTGCTACTTCCTTCCATGGAACTAATTGTTTTGCTTCTGCTTGGGGTGTTATTAAGGCACCATGCGCACCTTGTACTGCGGTTCCGAAACGAACTCCGATTAAGAGTGCGTGGGGTAATTCCGGGTGCTTTTTCAAGGGGTTGATATCGCATCCCAAGCGCATGAACCCGCCATGCCCGGTGTAGAAAAGAGAGTCTCCCCGGCTTGTGGAACCTCCAGCGTAGCCTAATTCGGCGGTGGGGTAGAATCGTCTTGCCAGACGCACGTTAGCAGCAATCTCGTAGTGTTGGATTTTCCATTTGTTTGCCGCGGACATAACAATGGGACTTGCGATGTCCAGTTTGATCTGAGTTCCTTGATAGAGGCTGTCGTTTGAAAACCCCTCTCCGGCTCTCCCTATAAGGGAGAGGGATAAGAATGCAATTAATATGGCTAATTTGTTGGCTTTCATTGTGTACCCTCATCAAGGAGGGTTAGGGAGAGGTTGTTACATCAACGTCTTCGCTTCATCCTTCAGGTACTCTAAAGCTTTGTCGGCAGGTGTCTCCCCGTTGCTGTTATAGGCTGTAATAAGAGTTTGTGCGTATGTCTGCGCGTTAGCATCTTTGGGGAGTTGGGCGGACATCGCGATGACGAATGCCGCCATCTGGTCTCTGGCGTTGATAATCAGATCCCACACTTCGTCGCTCACATAGACTTGCTGGCTTTGATTATGTTCAAATTCCGCACGGATAGTTTGTAACAAGTACTGCTGTATTTGCGGAATGGTCCAAGTAGAAAGCGCCTCGGGTTCCTTGGTACGCAATTCCATGAGCATGTGCTCGGGTTTGGTGCGCTCCAGAAGTAGCGCAAGCCGTTCATAAGCCCTCAGACGAATCGGTGCTACTGATTTTTGGCTCTCTTTCTTGAGCTCAAACTGCCGTTTCTTTTCCTCGTTGCGGAATTGTGAATGTTGCATTAACCAGAAACCGAAAATAACGGTTGCGATAGTTAATATGATCAAAAGTATGTTCGTTACCATTTTACGTTCATTTTATAATACATTATAAATCGGCTGCAAAGTTACTAAAAAAAAATGATATACGCAAGCGTTTATACTTTTTTTCCACAAAAATGCGCATGCGACTTGCATATATGCGAAAAAAGTAGTACCTTTGCAGCCGTTATGAAAATTTCAGAAATTAAACAGGCAATAGGATCTATCGCCGAGGTGAGGGGTGAGGATGAGTTGGATATCCGATATTTGCTGACGGACAGTCGGCAGTTGGGTGCATTTCCTGAGCAGACCCTCTTTTTTGCGATCAAAACGGCCAAGAACGATGGAGCGAACTACATTCCTGAGTTAGAATCGAAGGGAGTGCGGGCTTTTGTGACGGGCAATGCGTTGGAGGCTTTGCAGGCCTTGGCGGCATTTGTACGGTCGCAGTTTGACGGCATCGTAATCGGTATAACCGGTTCGAACGGCAAGACGGTTGTCAAAGAATGGCTATACCAGTTGTTGAAGGAAGATTACACGGTTGTTCGATCGCCGAAGTCGTATAATTCGCAGATTGGCGTACCGCTGAGTGTATGGCAATTAGCTAATGTACAAGGTGACAATGTACAAGGCACAAAGGGGAAACCTGTTTTGGCGGTGTTTGAGGCGGGTATTTCGCAACCCGGGGAGATGGAGAAACTGGAGCGGATCATTCGTCCGACGATAGGCGTGATCACCTATATCGGTCATGAGCATGACGAGAATTTCGCTTCGTTGGAGCAGAAGCGCGAGGAGAAAAACAAGCTCTTTATTCATTCGGAACGAGTGATTGAAGATCCGTCGCATCAGAATGTTCGTACTTGTGCGGCAGTCATGCGTTCGTTGGGTTACGACGAGGAAACGATATCTGCGCGAATTTTGCAACAAACGCATGAGACGGTACTCAAGGTGAACCTTTCTGCGTTGGTGGAAAATGTTCGTTATTTCCGTTCGTTGTTGAAACCGACCACTAAGTTGACCTGCATGGTCAAAGCGTTTGCGTACGGGTCGGGAAGTATAGAGGTGAGCAAAGCATTACAGGCGTCCGGGATGGTTGATTATCTGGCGGTTGCGGTTGCGGATGAAGGAGTGGAGTTGCGCCGTGCGGGGATTACGTTACCGATAATTATCATGGATCCTGAGGTGGCGGCAATGGATCTGATTTTGGAGAATAACTTGGAGCCGAATGTGTATTCGCATCAGTCGTTGAAGACCGTGATTGCCGCTTGCGAGGCGAAGGGGTTGGAGAATGTGCCGATCCATGTTAAGATTGATAGCGGAATGCATCGTTTGGGTTTTTACAAGGAAGACATGCCTTGGTTGATAGACCGTCTGACTCATCAGAAAGCCGTACAGGTGCGTTCGGTCTTTTCTCATTTGGCGGGTTCCGACGAGGCGCAATTTGATGCGTTTACGATGGAGCAGATTCGCTATTTTGATGCTTGCGCGGAGGAGTTGATCAACGGACTAAGGAACAATGTACAATGTACAAAGGTACTTAAGCATATTTGTAATTCTGCCGGTATCGAGCGGTTTACGGATTTTCAGTTCGATATGTGCCGTTTGGGAATCGGTTTGTACGGTTTCTCCTTTGCCGGGGCTCAGTTGCGGAATGTGTGCACCTTGGAGACGACCATTCTGTCCGTGAAGACTGTCAAAGCGGGCGAGACAATCGGTTATGGTCGTCATACGAAGCTGAATGAAGATCGCGTGATTGCGGTTATTCCGATCGGTTACGCGGATGGATTCGACCGACGTTTTTCCAATTATGGCGGCGAAGTATGGGTGCGTGGCAAACTCTGCCCGGTGGTTGGAAACGTTTGTATGGATCAGGCGATGATCGATGTGACAGAAGCCGATGCGCGTCCCGGAGATATCGTTGAGGTGTTTGGCGATAAAGTTCCGCTTCAAGAGCTGGCCGACAAACTCGGAACGATCACATACGAAATTTTAACATCTGTTTCCCGCCGTGTCCAACGTCTCTATTACTACGAATAATTTGACCATCGGCTATGCAGTAAGAAGCCGTCAGTCATCCCTTGTCAAGGTTCAGAACGATCTTACTTTTTCGCTTTGCGAGGGTGAGATGGTTTGTATGTTGGGTCCGAATGGTTGCGGCAAATCAACTTTGCTGCGCACTCTGGCAGGACTGCAATCTCCTCTTTCGGGTGAGTATAGCATCCAATCTTTTCCAAAAAGGGAGGGGAAAGGCGCCGTTTCTCTTGTTCTGACCGAGCGCCTTTCGATGGATAACACGACGGTTCACGATGTGGTGGCGCTTGGAAGGTATCCTTATTCTTCGTTTTTGGATGGTTTGAAGCGTGAGGATGAGCAGATCATCGAGGCTTCGCTTCGGCAAGTGGGCTTTGCCGATCCGTCGGTTGCACAGACTTTCTTTAATAATCATTCGGACGGCGAGAAACAGCGTATTTTGATCGCGAAAGCGCTTGCTCAGCAGACTCCTATTATATTATTAGACGAGCCGACCGCTCATTTGGATTTGCCTCATAGGATTCACATTTTGAGGTTATTACGTCAGTTGGCACATGAGCAAGGAAAGACGGTTCTGATCTCTACGCATGAGTTGGATTTGGCGCTTGCGCTTTCGGATCGTATTCTGTTGATGACGCCGAAGAAAGGCGTTCTGTTGGACACCGCAGAGAACCTAAAAAAAACAGACGCTTTCACGTCTGCTTTCGGAATGGATATCTTCAATCCATTAGGTTGATTTACTGTACTTTTTGTCCGGTAATGGTGAATAAATGATCGTCTTGGAGGATATAGATGTTTCCTTGACGAATGAGTTTTTGTGCCTTGTTGGCGGGGTTCACCACTACGTCGGCGGGGTTCGAAGTCGGGGTGTTTGGTTCATATACTGCCTGTAGTTGGATGCCGTCCGCCAGATCTCCGGAAAGTACCTCCCATCGCAGGAACGTGAACCCTTCGATCTGAGGTGCTACCGGTATCTGCCAGGTTTGCGACTCCATGTAATAGGGCGAACGATCCGCGTCCGCTTTGTAGTACGTCACGTTCACAAGTTGCTCTTCGAATTGCAGATCCGTAGCCACGCCGATGATGTTGAGGAAATCTTTCCAAACGTTTGCGGCTCGATATAAATCGATATAATCCATCGGCACGTAGAGGACGCAGGTTGATTTATTGACATTGTACACCGCCCTCTCCGTGATCGTTTGCGGCGTGAAAGCATAGTTATGAATTGCCATGAGTTTGGAGCAATTGTAGAAAGCATCCTGATTGATCGTTGTAACTGATGAAGGAATGATTACTTCCTCCAAGGCGGTACATTCCTCCAAGACGCTGGTCGCAATGGTTTTGATGCCCTGCGGGAAGTTAAAATGCTTGATCGCTGAACAGAAGGCAAAGGCGTACTGACCGATGGATGTGATCGTTTCGGGCAATACGATGTTCTCCAATTTATTCATGCTCCGACACAAGTATCCCGGAACAACCTGCACGCTGTCACCAAAGGTGAAAGATGTGATTTGCGAGTTTGTGCTGTAGAACGGTGCATTTTCGCCTGTACTGATGGAACAGTTTTTCGGAAGCCATGTGACCGTGGTCAGCGGGTTGCCTTTGAAGGCACCGTTTCCAATGCTTGTCACCGTGCTCGGGATGGTAATCGACGTGAGTTTGCAGTTATAGAACGCACGTTGGTTGATGGTCGTCAGACCTTCGTGGAGATTCACATTCGACAGTTTGACACATCCGTAGAAAGCATCTGTGCTGATGGTGGTCAAAGTAGCGGGTAACTCTATCGATTCCAGCGACGAACAACCCTCAAAGAAACTGGTTGGCAGGGTCTTTTGCGTGACGGGTAAGTTGATGGATTTAAGGTTTGTACAATACGCGAACGCATACTGACCGAGCGATTTTACAGAAGGCGGAATCACCACCGTATCGAGCAGACTCATGTTTTCACATAAATAGGAAGGAACCGTTTCCACTTGATCACCAAAGGTGAATGAGGTGACTCGGGAATTTGTGCTGTAGAATGGCGCATCCTCACCGGTACCGATGGAGCAGGTCTTAGGAAGCCATGTGACCGTGGTCAGCGGGTTGCCTTTGAAGGCACCGTTTCCAATGCTTGTCACCGTGCTCGGGATGGTAATCGACGTGAGTTTGCAGTTATAGAACGCACGCAGGTTGATGGTCGTCAGTCCTTCGGGCAGGTTCGCGGAGCCTAATTTGGCGCACGCGTAGAAGGCATCTGTTCCAATGGTCGTGATTGAAGAGGGCAAATTGATAGATAGCAAGTTGGAGCAACCCTCAAAGGCACTCGTTCCGATGGCAGTTACGGGATACGTGTAGTTATTGTACGTTACGGATGCCGGGATTGTCACGGTGGTGTACGCCGAATAAACGGACATATCCGAAGTCTGGTCTTTAACCAAAGTGGCGGTGGTATTCCCCAAAGAATAATACAGACCGTCAATCAAAACGGTTTCCGCCATTATATTCGTTGCGCAAATTAACGCAAGAAGTAAGATGAAAAACTTTTTCATACGTCAAATAGTTTTGTTCATGCAATTTTGCACCGCAAAATTACTATAAATTTCTGACATGTGCAAATTTTGAGGTGTTTTTCGGCAAAATTATATACGTTTTGCGTAAAAGATAGTGGGTTTGCCCGCCACGCGGCAACCGATGATATAATCTTCTCCCCCGTCTTTGAGTTTCCATTTTTTCTTCAGTTGCTCAGCAGTCAGAGGGTAATTGCGAACGAGAACATTCGCTTTTTGGAGGACTCTTTCCTTCAAAGAAGGAATGGGCAAAGTCTTCCAAATGCGTCCGGGGAAATTCTCAACGAGCGTGTCGGAAACGTACAAATGTGTGTTAGTATCCAATTTCTGCAATCCGAAACGCTCCGCCGGTAGCTTATATGCTCCGGCTTTGAGGATAGCGGCATTGGGTTCATAAAGGAAGGGAACCCCCTCCGGCTCCCCCACAAGGGGAGAGACATGC
>Ga0247610_10003733_pt1 | contig 16532 bp, 9 predicted proteins | sample 174DNAGHGhighgp2_FD_193483 | JGI IMG/M metagenome (GOLD analysis project Ga0247610, IMG submission 193483) | Sheep rumen microbial communities from Palmerston North, Manawatu-Wanganui, New Zealand - 1742 DNA GHGhigh gp2 | ecosystem: Host-associated > Mammals > Digestive system > Stomach > Rumen ... | reverse complement strand
CGCCGTTGCCTTCGCCGCCGATGACTGCACCCACTTCCTTCATCTTTTCAACCACGTTGACCTCACCCACAGCAGCAGCATAATACTGTTGTCCATGCTTGCGGGTCACGTCGCGCAAGGCGCGGGTCGACGAGAGGTTGCTCACCGTCGGACCAGGCGTGTGCTTCAGGATGAAGTCGGCGACCGAAACCAGGGTGTATTCCTCGCCAAACAGCTCGCCGTCTTCCTTGACGAAGACCAAACGGTCGACATCGGGGTCGACGACCACACCGAAGTCGCAGCCTTGCTCCTTGACGTAGCGGCAGATGTCGGTCAGGTTTTGGGCCAGTGGTTCAGGAGTGTGGGCAAAACGGCCCGTAGGCTCGCAGTTGAGTTCCAAGACCTCCTTCACGCCAAGGGCGCGAAGCATCTTCGGGATAGCGATGCCGCCTGTCGAGTTGACCGCATCGACAGCCACCTTGAAGTTGGCCTTTGCAATCACCTCTTTGTTGACCAAAGGCAGCTGGCAAACCATTTCGACGTGCTTATCCATCCAGCCGTCAATTTGTTGGTAAGAGCCGATTTCCTCAATCGGGACAAACTCGAAGTCGTCTTTGGCAGCCACATCGAGCAGCCATGCGCCTTCTGCAGCAGAGATGAATTCACCTTTTTCGTTGAGGAGCTTCAAGGCGTTCCATTGCGCGGGATTATGGCTGGCCGTCAGGATAATGCCGGCATCGGCTTTCAAGCCAGTCACAGCGATTTCTGTTGTAGGAGTCGTGCTCAGCCCAATGTCAAGCACATCGGCACCCATGGCTTGCAAAGTACCGCAAACCACCTGATTCACAAGGAATCCCGAAAGGCGGGCATCACGTCCCACAACGATTTTGGGATGCTTTGCACCACGATGTTGGATGAATTTGACAAAAGCAGCGGTGAATTTCACCATGTCGATTGGCGTGAGGTTGTCGCCCGGCTGGCCGCCAATCGTGCCACGAATACCGGAAATGGATTTGATTAATGTCATTTTTATCAGTTTTTATTTGTAGGGCTGTCGTATCACGGCAGCCGTTTTTTTTCAATATATCAGTTATCAATTGTGAATCGGTCGTATCACGGCAGCCAAATTTTTATCGTTTACAAATGTTGTACATAAACCGTATTTTCTGTTGGTTGCAGAGCTGGTTCGGGCGTAGCCACGTGCTCGATGACAAAGTCAAGCAGGATCGGATAATGGTCCGAGGCCTTGTAGCGCTCGCGCTTGAAATCAAGCGGTTTCACCTTGTCGTTGGCCCAGATATAGTCGATGCGTAACAAAGGCAACTTGCGTGCGTAAGTCGGCTTAATGCCTCGTCCCACCTTGGTAAATGTGTCGGTGAAGCCTGCCTTTTGCATCTGCCGATAGTTATACGACAACGGCGGTTCGTTAAAGTCGCCGCACACGATGACCGGCCCGTCGACGGGCGGCATCCCTGCGAGGACGCGTTCCAGTTCTTCACTGCGTTTCTGGAAAGCATAGCCCAGTTTGTGAAGCACAGTCTTGCCAATCGTGTCGAAACTGTCCTTTCGGTCTGACGAGCTGACCAGCATATCGATTTCATTGTCGGTAATCATATAGGAAAGCAAATGCACGTTGGCCACATAAAAAAAGCCCTTCTCCCCTGCATCAACCGAAACCATCACACCGTAAGTGTTTTCTTGACCGAAGCCCGAGTCTTCAGAGACCTTCGCCAACGGATATTTCGAGAAGATGACATTGCCGCCATAGTTATTCTTGCGGTTATAATAAACGTATGGGAATTCGATGCTCTGTGCAAATTCCTCAATGCATTTGGGACGATTCACCCCTTTTTTGAAGCCCGAGAATTCCTGACAGCAAAGGATATCGGGATTAAGTTCACGCACCTTGTTCACCACCTGATAAGCGAATTGTTCTTTATCGGTTTCGTCATCCACATGGCCAAAATTATGCACGTTATAGCTCATTATCCTAATGAAACTATCAGCTTCAACTTTGGAGCCGAAAGAATAAGACTTGACAAAGCCAGGGATGGAAACCAACAATGCCAATATCGAAACCCAAGCCCACTTCGACCAAAGCAACAACAGCAAAAGCAACACCACCACATTGAAGATGAAAATGGGCCAAAAACCCAATCCGAACAATGTCGTCCAGATGAAACGCTGTGGATTGATAAAGGCATTGACGACACTCAGTCCCATGGACACCAGGCCGACAATCGCCATCAGTGCCAACAGAAACACTGCAACTTTTCCCAAAAAACCTCTTTGCTTTTTTTCCTTCATGATCTGCTGTTTTTGAACAAATACTCTTTTTCTTCTGCCGTCAAGCTGGCATAGCCGCTCTTCGCGATTTTATCCAAGATGGCATCCATATTACGCTCTTTTTCAGCTTTTTGGTAGTTGTATTCCTCATCGGAGCGTGGCACCTGAGGTTCGTCATAAACCTCTTCGTAAGGCGTGTATTCCATCTTTGGCTTGCGTCTCTTAGGGCCTTGCACCTTGATGCCATTGCGCAACAAAAGCCCATAGATGAAGCCGTACAATGCACCGCCAAGATGAGCGAAATAGGTGCCTGCATTTTCAGGCGAAATGCCCACCAAATCGATGACTATATAAACCACCAGCACCCAAAAGAATTTTGTCCTGCCTAAAAGAAGCAAAGGCACACCGTTGTCGGGCGAATAGGCCACTGCCGCTGCCAAAACTGCCATCACCGCAGCCGTAGAACCCCATACCGTAGCCGTGAGTTTTGCCGTCTCGTAAATGGGGAAAATTTGGTAAGCCACCACGAAAAACACAGCCCCGACCAAACCTCCGACGAGGTAAGTCAAAAGCAACTGTTTCTCCGTCAGCTGGTTTCTGAACACCAAGCCGCCGAGCCAAAGCATGGCCATATTGAGCAACAAGGTCCCAAAGCGATTGTGCAGCACCATATAGGTGACCGCCGTCCAAGGCCGATGCGCCAGGACCGACAAGTTGGCAGGCAGCGAGAGATAAGTCATCAACGCATTGGGGCTCTGCAACTGATAAAGCCTCATAAACAGATTGGAGAAAGCCACCATCAGCCACAAGCCCACATTGATGGTAATCAGCCAGTTCAGGACAGATTTCTGTCTGAAGAAGTTTTTCATCGACTCACCGAAGCTGGGCCGTTGAAATCCAAATCCACCGTATGGATTAGAATTGGTCATACAGCGTTCCTTTCTTTTTCCAATTCAGAATCATAATCAGGCCGAACAACATGCCACCGAGGTGGGCAAAATGTGCGATGTTGCCACCTCCATAAAAGCCACTGACCAGCTCGATGACCACCATACCGATGATGAACCATTTGGTGCGGATGGGCACCAAGAAATAGAGGTAAACGTACTCGTTGGGAAACATCATGCCGAAGGCCAACAACAAGCCATAGATGGCTCCCGAAGCACCAACAGTGTTCATCAAGTTGAGATAGGCACTCATCGGCACGATATGACCGCCCATATTGACGGTACTATAATTCACCAACGAAGTGGTGTATTCGATGTATTGCACCACCTCTTGACACAAGCCGGCACCCAGGCCGCAAACCATGTAGAACAACAGGAAGCGCTTCGACCCCCAGATGTTTTCAAGCGTACTGCCAAACATCCACAACGCGAACATGTTGAAAAACAGGTGCTCAAAGTTGCCGTGCATAAACATGTAGGTAACCAATTGGTAGAGCCTGAAATCGCTGGCTTTGAAGAAATGCAGGCCAAGGATGTTGGTCAGATCGATATGAAAACGATTCAATGTGAATGTAGCTAAAAACAACAACACATTGATAATCAATAAGTTCTTTACAATTGTAGGTAACACCCCAAATCCCGATGGGCTAAATTGTCTACTCATAGTTCGATATTTCAGATTTCAGATTTCAAGATTAGCTAAGGTCCCTGAGCCTGCGGTCCCTGAGGTCACTCGAAGGGTCGAAGGGCCGATTTAAAATTCAAGATTCCGCATTCTATAATTCACATTCCGCATTTCAAGATTTCAAATTTCAGATTTCAAGATTCCACATTCCACATTCCTAATTTACACATTCCAGATTTCAGATTTCAAGATTCCACATTCCGCATTCCTAATTTCGCATTCCAGATTTCAAATTTCAAGATTTCAAGATTCAAAGATTCAACTACAAACTAATTACTCCTAACTCTAAACTCTCAACTACAAACTCCTCCCAAACTTCTCCATCAGTTCTTCCATACTTATGATGACATAAATCTTCTTTCCATTGGGGGCCACTTCTGCCACATTACACGCAAACAACTGGTCCACAATATTTTGCATTTTCAACTCACTCAACTGCGTTTGTGATTTGATGGCCAATTGCACAGCCATTGTCTTGGCAATGCCGAGCTTTCTATCCAACTGCAAATCAGTGCGATTTATTTTATAATTGTCCAAAATCTTTTCCAACAACACGACAGCATCATGCCCAGCCGAATCGGAAGGTGTTCCATTGATCATGAACGTGGTGGGGTTGGCTTGTTCAAGCACAAAGCCAAGACTGCCCAAAACGGGCATCAATTCTTTCAACAACGAAGCATCATTAGCATTGACAGTGAAGGCTTGCGGAAACAACTCCTGCTGCGATACGCCATCGTGGTTTTCCAACTGCTTCAAATACTTCTCAAACAGAATCCTCGTATGCGCCAGATGCTGGTCGATGAGCAGCAGCCCCGACTTCACCGTGGTAAGGATAAACGACTGGTTCACTTGCAAATACTTGTCGTTCGATTGGGTTTGGGCTTGGGGTTCGGCTTCTGTCGGGGAGTCAGCGAGGTCGGTGCGCTCGCCGTACAAGAGGCGCCAATCGCCTGAAGGGGTCTGCCGTCGTTGCTGGAAATCGTTCCATCTGTCACGATGGCCTTCCGTGCTCTGGCTGAACGGATTGTAGTTCGGGTTGACCGGAATTTGCGGAAACACAATCGGTCGTGCGCCACTCGTTGCAGCCCCAATGTCGTCGTTCAAATCGGCAGGCGCTTCAAAATCAATCATGGGCGACAGGTTGTGCTGCCCGATGGCCTTGCGCACTGCGGCATGAAGCACTGCATAAATCAGCTTGACATCCAAAAAGTTGACTTCCGTCTTGGTCGGATGAATGTTGATGTCGATGTCGGCAGGGTCGACTTCGATATTGAGGAAATAGCCCGGAAAGCTGTCCTTCGGGATCATCTCCATATAGGCGTTTTCGATGGCATGATGCAAATAGGCGTGCTTGATAAAACGCTTATTCACAAAGAAATACTGCTCACCGCGCGTCTTCTTGGCATACTCCGCCTTGACAATATAACCATGGATGCGCACGCGGTCGGCCTCTTGGTTGACGGGCAATAACTTTTCCTCGTAGCTATTGCCAAACAAGCCCATGATGCGTTGTTTGAGGTTGCCTGGATAGAGATGGTAGATTTCTTTCCCGTCGCTAGTGAGGCTGAAGCCTACCTCGGGATTCATCAGCGTGACGCGGATGAATTCCTCTACGATATGCCGCATCTCAGCCTGCGCCGACTTGAGGAAATTGCGTCGGGCTGGCACATTGAAAAACAGATTCTTGACCACAAATGTAGTACCTGGCGACATCGGTATCAAGCTTTGCTCTTTCACCACTGAGCCTTCGTTGACGATGCAGACGCCCACCTCGTCCTCGCGGCGGCGTGTCTTCAGCTCCACCTGCGCGATGGCGGCAATGCTGGCCAAAGCCTCGCCTCGGAAACCCATCGTGCGGATGGCAAACAAATCCTCGGCCTTACTGATTTTCGATGTCGCATGTCGCTCAAAGCACAAGCGCGCGTCGGTTTCCGACATGCCGCAGCCATTGTCGATGACCATAATCATCGCTTTGCCAGCGTCTTTCACCACCAAGTCGATTTGGGTGGCTCCGGCATCCAAAGCGTTCTCCATCAACTCTTTGACGGCTGAGGCGGGACGTTGTATCACCTCGCCTGCCGCAATCTGATTGGCCACGCTGTCGGGCAATAGCTTAATCACATCGAGCATAGGGAATCATTTCCTCATTAAGCTTTCGACTATTCTTTCAAAATAATCGGTACCAAAAATGAAATAGACGATAACCACGATGAATACGCCTAAGACAACACGACGAATGAGTCTCGCATTTTTTTCCGCCGTACTTTCCTCATTTTTGGGCGCGCTCCAGCTTTGGCGCATCTTGATGCGGAACTGTTCCTCGTGGCTCAGGTTCGAGTCGAGGCCACGCTCAGCTTTCTTGCGTTCCCATTCTTCACTTTCGGGGTCGAAATAGCGAGGTTTATAGCTGAATTTCTTTGGGTTATGTCGATAAAAGAATGCCATGACAATTGGGTTTTAAGCGGCAAAGATACCAATAATTTCTGAAATGCTTCAAAGATTATCATAATCAGTGAAATCGTCCTCGGCAGTAGTGTCGAGTTCGCTCTCTTCGGCCGTGGGTTCCTTGCAGTCTAATGTGGCAATTTTGCCGTTCCACAAGGCTTCGATGCGGTTGACAGTTTCGTTCAATGCGTCGATTTCGCCCTCTTTCACAGTCTCATCAGTTTGCAGGTTTTCGACATCACCTTTCAATCCCAAAATGCTGAAACTGAACAGCCTAAGCTCGTCACAGTCATTAGTTTCCTCGATTTTTGCCTGCAATTCGTTGGCTTCCTTGTCCAAGGCCTGGAATGCTTTGGAATGATCGTCGCCGCAGGCATCGAGGCACAGCATTGCGACAGCCAATAACAATAACGATATTATCTTTCTCATTTTGATTAGTAACTATTCAAAATTAAACGATTGTAATAATTGACGCGGGACCAGTTGACTATGACCATTGACCATAGCTATTGGCTGCTGGCTACTAGCTACTGGCAGCTCGATGATAGAATTAAGCTCTTTGGCTTTTCGATAAGCTGCCAGAAGCCAAAAGCCAGAGGCCAGAAGCCGTCATGGTCACAAGTCAGGGTTATGTAATCTCGCGTCCATTATGTAAACTAAATATGATCATCATACTCCATAAAAGCATTGTTTTGAACCTTTTTGAAAAGCCCCACGTTAGGCAGAGCCTATCATCAATTTCGGCTTCAAAGATAAGAAAAAAAACGCAAATAGGGTGCAGAATTCATTAATAAAGAGGTGCATCGCGTCGGAAAACGTTGTTCAAACCGTTAACAAACAAACCATTATCAAGTTATCAACAATCCATGTTGATTTTTTTCGCGAAAAAACTCCTTCAGAAACGCTTCAAAAGTCTTGCAATTGGTCGGAAAAACCTATATTTGCACGATTTTACTATGCATAATGAAGCATTATGGCTTGAAAACGACACAATTAACCTAATACTAACTTAAATTACTAATTATGAAAAAGTTATTTACTTTTTTCGTAGCGATGATTGCTTCCATCACCATGATGGCTCAGGTCACATCATCAAGCATGTCGGGTAAAGTCACAGATGAGAACGGTTTGCTACCGGGCGCAACTGTTATTGCTACCCACGTCCCGTCTGGTACTTCTTATGGTACCACGACCAACAGCGAAGGCCGCTACACATTGCAAGGCATGAGAGTCGGTGGTCCTTACACTGTCATCGTTCGTTTCGTCGGCTATACGCCTTCGAAGTATGAGAACATCATCCTGAAGTTGGGTGAGACCTATCGTGCCGACTTCACGCTGGAGAGTCAGACTGTCGGTTTGAGCGAGGTCGTCATCTCGGGCGAGGCTGAAAAGACTGTCAGCAAATCAGTCTCAACGACCCTCAATACCCAGGAAATCGCCAACTTGCCCTCCATCACTCGCAGCATCACCGATGTTGTGAAGATTTCGCCCTACACCAACGGTATGGGCTTTGCCGGTAGCGACGGCCGTTCCACCAACTTCACCGTTGATGGTGCCAACTTCAACAACAACTTCGGTTTGTCAAGCAGTCTGCCTGGTGGCGGCACCCCGATTTCAATTGACGCCATTGAGGAAGTCCAGCTCGTGGTTGCTCCTTTCGACGTGCGTCAGTCCAACTTCGTCGGTGGCGGCATCAACGCCATCACCAAGTCGGGTACCAACCAGTTCCATGCTTCGGCTTACACATACTACACCAACCAGACCTTCCGCGGCAACAAACTGCTGGGTGAAGACCTGGGTGTGCGTCCCGAAGAGAGCCGTTTCACATACGGTGCCACTGTCGGTGGTCCTATCGTGAAAAACAAGTTGTTCTTCTTCCTCAACGCTGAAAGAACCAAAGAGCCTTCCGAGGTTATCCCCTATCGCCCGGACAATGCCGATGCATCCATCCTTGATGAGATTTATGACAAGTTGATGAATGACTACCACTACAACCCCGGTTCCTACGACAATTATCCTGGCGGTAACAACAACCTGAAGCTGTTGGCCCGTATCGACTGGAACATTAACGACAACAACAAATTGATGTTCCGTTTCAACAAGACCTCCAACAACATTTGGAATGCCCCGAACGGCAACTCCTGCGACGACAACTTCCGCAACAGAGCCTACAACCGTTCAAGCGCCATCTCCTTCCCCTTCTCGAACAACATGTATTCCATGCGCAACGACGTGATGTCCTTCGCCACTGAATTGAACAGCCGCTTCTCAACCCAAGTGAGCAACCAATTCATCTTTACCTACACGGACATCAACGACCAACGCGGTTCCAACTCCAGCCTCTTCCCGCACATCGACATCATGAGCGGTTACGAAGACTTTGAAGAAACCGGCAACTTCATTCCTTTCACCAGCTTCGGTTACGAGTTATTCAGCTACAACAATGGTGTAAAGAACAAAGTGTTCAATGCCACCGACAACGTGACCATCTACCAAGGCAACCACAAAATCACCGCCGGTGTCAACTGGGAGCGTCAGACCGCCAGCAACTCCTACATGCGTAATGGTACGGGTTACTATCGTTTCGCCAGCGCCGAAGACTTCCTGACCGGTGCCAGACCGTTGAGCTTCGCCCTCACCGTTGGTAACAACGGCGAAGCCAATCCTCGCGGTGAAGTCACCTACAACCAATTCGGTGTGTATGCCCAAGACGACTGGAATATCACTGACAACTTCAAGCTGAACTTCGGTGTCCGCGCCGATGCCATGATCTTCGACAACTCGCAACTGATGACCAACAACGCCATCCTTGCCTACAATATGGGCGGCAATGTCGTCAACACGGGTCTGTGGCCCACCAACCGCATCCAGGTTTCACCTCGCGTCGGCTTCCAATGGGATGTTTCCGACAACTTCACCTTCCGTGGTGGTAGCGGTATCTTCCAAGGCCGTCTGCCTCTCGTATTCTTCACCAACATGCCTCAAAACGCCGGTATGATTCAATCGAGCTTCAACAAGAACGGATTCAGTGGTAGCATCGTTGAAGGCGAAAACGGCTATGAAGTTTATTATGACGATGCCACAGCCGCCAACTTGGATGCTCTGATGCAGAACGGCTTGGTCACCACCAATGTCAATGATATGGTCAATATCCTTGGCCTCAACACCACCGTTTCTCCTGAAGATGGCCAGCTCTCTGGCGACATCAACGGTGTCGACCCCAACTTCAGAATGCCCCAAATCTGGAAGTCGATGATCGGTTTCGACTGGGACATCCCGGTCTCGTTCCCCTTGACCCTCACCTTGGAAGGTATGTTCAACAAGACCCTTTGGGGTGTCCGCCTCGTTGACTGGAACCTCAAATATGACATGATTGCCAATGCTGGCGACGATGTCCGTTTCAACGGTCCCGACCACCGCGTCAACTACGCCCTCCTCGTCGATGAAAACGGTGTCCCGAACTACACCTATGGCTATCAGAACGAACTTGGTAATCACAGCGCTTACGTGCTGACCAACTCGAAGGAAGGCTTCGGCTATGTCATCAACGCAGCCCTTAACACCAATCCTTTCAAGAACTTCCACCTCAGTGCTGCTTACACCCACACTGAAAGCAAGGAAATCTCCGGTATGCCCGGCAGCGCCGCTACTTCAGCCTACTCTGGCCTCTACAGCATCGACGGACCCACCTTCGTCGGCCTGCAACGCAGCCAATATGTCATTCCTGACAAGGTCACTGCCACCCTCAGCTACATGTTGCCTGCCCTCTTCCAAGGCGACGGTGTGAAAATCAACCTGATCTACACCGCTTTCTCGGCTGGTGGCCAAAGCTACTTCTACTCCAACGACCTGAACGGCGACGGTCTCGCCACCGACCTCATGTACATTCCTAACGATGTCAACGACCTCAAATGGGCCAGCGTCGACGACATGAATGCCTTCAAGACCTTCATGGACAACGACCCGTATCTGAGCACCCACAAAGGACAATATGCCGAGGCTTACGCCGGCCGTTCTCCCTGGAAGCATCTCTTAGACGCTCGTATTTCCAAGGTCTTCAAGAGAACCTTTGGCAAGACCACACATTGCTTCGAACTGAGCCTCAGTGCCAGCAACATCCTTAACATGTTCAACTCTTCATGGGGTCTCACCAGATACAGCTGCTATGGTTCATTCGATGCCTATGCTGTCACTCCTTTGAAAGTTGAACGCATCGAAGACAACACTCCTGTGTTCTCGATGAACAAGGTCGATGGTGAATATCCCACCTCCACCTACGACAGGTATGACGACAAAGATGCCAAACAATGCTGGTCGCTGTTGTTTGGTTTGAAGTATAGCTTCTAATCATAACGTTAACTTGTTAATCAAAAAAGAGCATCCTGGTCGGGATGCTCTTTTTTGATTGAATAAAAGGCTTGGGATTATTTCGTCTTATCCGGCCAAGCGGGAATGGCGGGGATTTCGGGATAATCCTTCATCTGGTCAAGTATGATTTCAATGGCCTTGTTCAACTGGTCGTCGATGCCTTCAAACTCATGGGCGGGGTCGTTATCGACCACCACATCGGGATCGACACCATAGCCCTCAATGACCCAATTGCCCTTCTCGTCGAAAGGAGCGAACTCGGGACGGGTCAAAGTGCCGCCGTCAATGAAAGGCAGGCTGCCACGAATGCCGACCACACCGCCCCATGAGCGCACACCAACAGTGGTGCCTATTTTGTGTTTCTTGAACTGATAAGGGAACAAGTCGCCGTCGGAAGCTGAATACTTGTTGAGCAGCAGCACCTTGGGGCCAAGCATCATTCTGGTGGGCTTGGTTTCAGGCTCGCCATTGCGCATCACGTCGTACATCGAAAGCTCGCGACGCAGGCGTTCCACAATCATCGGGCTGACATTGCCGCCGCCATTGCCACGGTCGTCGATGATGAGGGCTTTCTTGTCGAGCTGCGGATAGAAATACTTGGCGAACTCGTTCAAACCTTCCACACCCATGTCGGGGATATGGATGTAGCCCACCTGACCATTAGTGGCCTTGCTCACCTTTTCCACATTGCCTTGCACCCAGTTGTAGTAGTACAAGCCCGTCTCGTCGGCAATGGGGCGCACCACCACGTCGCGAGAGCCGTTTCCAGAAGCCTTATTATTTAAGGTGAGCAGCACAGCCTTGCCTGCCTTTCCGATGAGGGCGCGATACATGTCGTTCATGTTCTTGGTGCTCTGCCCGTCGATGGCGATGATATAGTCGCCTTCCCTGGCATTCACACCGACCTCAGTCAGCGGCGAGCGGGTCTTTTCGTTCCAGTTCTCACCTTTCAATATCTTGTCAATCTGATAGTAGCCCGACTTGTCGCGGTGGATGCGGCAACCTAGCATACCCATGGGGATGCGCTCAGGCTTCACGCGGTCGCCTTCGCCCACGTAAGCATGGCCGATGTTGATTTCACCAATCAGTTCTCCAATAAGGTAGTTCACGTCATTGCGGTCGGCACAATAGGGCAACAGCTGTCCGTATTTTTCTTTCATGGCAGGCCAGTCCACGCCGTGCATGTTGGGTGCATAGAAGAAGTCGCGCATCTGACGCCAGGCCTCGTTGTAGATTTGCGTCCACTCAGTACGCAGGTCGACCCATTTCTTCATGTTGCTGAGGTCGATGGCTTCATCGCCTTTGCCACCCTCGCCTGACTTTCCTCCTGGCATCGGTCCTTTAGGTGCATTGACCACCTTATAGCCGTCACGCTCACGCATCAGCATCTTGGTACCGTCAGCCGAAAGTTCGTAGCCGAAGCCACCAATGCTTGTGCATTTCTTAGACTTGGCATCGAAATAGCCGAGACCTCCACCATTGCGACCGGCAGCCACATAATACAAGCCATCCTCAACGCCCGTCAGCTTCCAATAGCGACCAGGAGTGACAGGCAAAGCCACTACCCTATTCGTGATGCCCTCGAAGTCAATCTTCACTTCCTTAACTTCTTTCTTGCCTTCAGGTTTTCCACCCTTTGGTTCTTCGGATTTGCCCTTCTTGCCTTTGCCAGCAGAGGTCCCTGATTCTGTCGAAGGACTGTCATTAGGTTCATTATCCGCTTTCACTTCATCGTTTTCAGTGGCAAAAGGCGAAGGCGTATCTTGCTGCAAGGTCAACAGATAAATCTTGCTCATGTCGGTATATACATGGTTCCACTCCAACCAGCCGTATGTCGGACGAAAATCGCGTTCAGAACTGAAATACAAATATTTACCATTATAATCGAAAGCAGGTGACGAGGCATTGTACCATGCATCGGTGACGGTTTCATCCTTACCCGAATCGACGTTATAGATGTGGATTTGGCTCACCGAGAAAGTGCTCGGCATCGTGTAGGCAATCCAGCGGCTGTCGGCCGACCAGCAGAAGTCGTCCATCTCGCCAGCCTTACTTTGGGCGACCAAGGTGACTTTCTTCGTAGCCACCTCAACCATGTTGATGCGGTTCATCTTGTCGTCCCACAAGATGCGTTTGCTGTCGGGCGACCAAAGGAGACTATATTTATAGGTGTCGGAGTCCTTGGTCAGTTGGATGGCTTCTTCTTTGCCGTCTTGAGCTTGGATATAGACCTCGTCCTCACCCGTGCGGTCGCTGATATAGGCGATGTATTTTCCGTCGGGCGACCAAGCCACATTGCGGTCGTGGGCATTGTCGCTTTGGGTCAGATTCCTCGTGATGCCCGACTTGACTGGCACTGTCCACACATCGCCCCTGGCACCAAAAGCCACACGTTTTCCGTCAGGCGAAATCGTGCTCGTGTTGATGAACTTGCTGGCATCCACATACTTGTCGCGAACGGTTTTGTTGTCATTGGCCATCTGAACGGGGATGGGATAGATTTTTCCGTCGACGAGGTTATAGCGGAACAACTGGCCGCCGTTTTCGTAAACGATGTCCTTGTCGCCGAGTGAGGGCCACTTGATGTCGTAATACGTGTAGTCCGTCACCTTGGTGGTCTGCTTCGTGCCACGGTCGTAGCAAAACAGGTTCATCGTACGGTCGCGGTCGGAGCAGAAATACACCTTGTTGCCAACCCACATCGGGAAGATGTCTTGGGCGTTGTTATTGGTAATGTTTTCGATTTTCTTCGACTTGAAATCATAAATCCACACATCATCGGCCATACCGCCACGATAGTATTTCCAAGTACGGAACTCGCGCATCACGCGGTTGTAGGCAATCTGTTTGCCGTCGGGCGAATACGAAATCCAGCCGCCTTCGGGCAGGGGCAGTTGTTCGGCCAAACCACCGTTGATATTGGCGATGAAAAGTTGCCCAACAAAGTCGTCCCAACTCTCCTTGCGCGAACGAAAGACGATGTTCTCGTTGTCCTTCCACGCCATGACGATGTTGTTCGGACCCATGCGATCGCTGATGTCGTCGCGGCCCAGGGTGGGCGTGTAGGTGAGTCGAGTTGGCGTACCACATTCTGGATAAGGCATCACATAGACCTCGGTGTTGCCATCATATTGAGCCGTAAATGCCAGATGTTTGCCATCGGGCGAGAAACGGGCAAACATCTCATAACCCAACGGGTCGTTGGTAACCTTGTGGGCAATGCCGCCCTTAATGTCGACGGAGTAAAGATCTCCGTCATAGCTGAACACCACGTTAGAGCCGTGGATGGTCGGGAAGCGCAACATACGGGCTTCTTCCTGGGCGGTCATTGTAAACGCGCCCATCAGCAGGATTGAAAGAAATAAGGATTTGATTTTCATAATATTACAAATTGAATTATGTTTGCAATGTTTTCAAAAGTTCTTGCCTTTTTCAGTCAGATAATACTTTGCACAAGATGATAGACCTTATCGGGAAAGAGCAAAAAGGCGAGACAAAAACATGACCTAATGGAATAAGAAGATTAATTGAATCAACAAAAAGACAGAGATTCTGCTGCAAAAACCAATCAAGCAATCACCCAATCTGTCAAAGTCTTGGTTTCCGAAGAGAAATTCAGCCCCGCCTTCACCACTTGGCGGCCTTCAGTCTGGTATGCGATGGCATACCCCTTATTGTCAATCTGTTCCAAAGCGTTTTTCGCCGTCCCGTTCACCTTCAACTCCATAACATACACCGTATCGGGCATATAAACCACCATATCAATACGACCACCTGCGCATTTCACTTGGGTCTTGACATAGATGTTTAACATAGTGAAAATCAAATAGAACGACCATTCATAGAAACCTTCAGCGTTGGAAACATCCTCCAATTTCTTCTTGAAGCCCTCAATGTAAGGCAGGCTAGCCAAGTAGGACTGCATCTCCCTCAAAGCGAGGTCGAGGTCTTTCGCTTTCAAGGCCCTCCAAAACTTCAGGGCAAATCCCGTCTGCACCTCAAAGCCCTCCAATCCTATATAGGTAGGCAACAGTCCGTCGGCAAAGCCCACACGCACCTCTTGGTTCGGGATGGAGAGTTTATAGAGTTGCGATTCGCGCTCATAGTCCTTAATGGTCAGATAACCACTTTGATAGAGCAGCGGCAATGCGGTTGTCATAGCCTCGGTAGGCCTATCGAAAGCAGTTGATGGCACCTCAATGTCGTCCATCGCAGTGATGTCGGTACGGAAATGCTGCATCTGCTTAATCAAAAATGATGGTGTACCACTCTCAAACCAAAACGAGCCTAAATCACGCTGCTGAAAGGACTTCAACAAACTAAATGGATTGTAAACGCCTTCTGAATCACGCGAAAAATGATAGCCATCGTACTGCAATTTCAACTTTCTGTGCATTTCGTCCTCAGAACACCCGTAAGCCTCGGCCATACGCCGAATGTCTTCGGCCATAATGGAGTCCAATTCGTTTTCCGTGATGCCACAGATGGTGGAAAACACAGGATCCATCGACACATTCGCCAAATTGTTGATGGTAGAGAATATGCTCAACTGACTGAACTTCGTGATGCCCGTGATGAAACAGAACTTGATCATCGACTCATTGGCCTTCAATTGGACATAAAACTCCTGCATCACATCGCGCAATGCGTCAAGCAATTCCTTGTCGTGCAGCCTGTCGAGCAACGGGGCATCATATTCATCGATAACCACCGCCACCTGCTTGCCTGTCTGCTCGTAAGCGCGACGAATCAGCCCGTCAAGCCTGCCTCCGGGCGAGGTTTCGTAGGCTCCCCTGCCATATTTATCACAATACGGCTCCAAAACACGAAAAAGCACATTTCTCAATTCATCAGCAGAAGGTTGCCTCTTGGCACGGCTCAAATCCAAATGGATGACAGGATAGGCCACCCAGTCTTTTTCCAACTGCATGATTTTCAAGCCCTCGAATAATTCCTTCTCACCAGCGAAATAGGAATGTAATGTCGATGACAGCAACGATTTCCCGAATCTACGAGGCCGACTGAGAAACACGAATTTCGCATATTGTTGCAGTTTCCACACCAAATCAGTCTTGTCCACATAAACATAGCCACCCTTGATGATTTCCGAAAACGTTTGAATACCAATTGGATAGCGTCTTTCAAAAAAGGTATTGTCTGCCATAGCCTTTGACTTTGGCTGCAAAGATAAAAAGTTTTGTCTGAAACTGAACCGATTAGATTTATTTTTTTGCTTCAATCCTCACCCTTCTCAAATCCAGCAGATTCGTCGGGTTGCTGCCCATATCCTTCACTCGCTTGTTCACGAAACGAAGCACCTCGTCGTAGAACAGCACCACCACAGGAGCGTCCTGCATCATCAGACTGTCCATCTCGGTATAATAGCGAGCACGTTCTTGCAAGTCGTTGCAAAGCAAGGCTTTGTCATATAGTTTGTCGTATTGCGGGTTGGTGTAATGCGTGTAGTTCGGTCCAGAAGGCGCGAAATTAGAAGTAGTGAACAAAGAAAGATAGTTTTCCGCGTCGGGATAGTCGGCCACCCAAGAAGCACGGAAGAATTGAAGGCTGCCGTTGCCTCTCATGCTACGCAAGGTTGCAGGTGGCATCACTTCCATCTTGCACTGTAAACCGATTTGTTCCACTTGACTCTGAACAAACTTCCCGATGTCGGCATAGTCGGCCACAGTGGAAAGTTGCAGCAGATAACCCTCCAGATGGTTTTCCGCAACGAGCCGTTGAGCGCGTTTCAGGTCAAAGCCGTAGCCAATCGTTTTGCTATGTCCTGGCAAACCTACGGGAATCATGCCGCCCGTGCCAGGTTC
>Ga0247610_10003732_pt1 | contig 16534 bp, 26 predicted proteins | sample 174DNAGHGhighgp2_FD_193483 | JGI IMG/M metagenome (GOLD analysis project Ga0247610, IMG submission 193483) | Sheep rumen microbial communities from Palmerston North, Manawatu-Wanganui, New Zealand - 1742 DNA GHGhigh gp2 | ecosystem: Host-associated > Mammals > Digestive system > Stomach > Rumen... | reverse complement strand
TTCATTAAAATTCTTTAAAAAAGAATCTGAAGCAGAACAATACTATATTACAAAATTAACTGAATTTGGTTTTAAAGTTGCAGATGTATTAGCAGTATTTAAAGTAGAAAATAATAGAATTACTAATGTAAGTAGATTACATTCTTATAATTATGAAATAGATAAAGGTCCTGTAGGTCCTGTTAGTGGTATTGAATCAGTTTAAGGAGAATATTATGAGTAAATTACTTTCAGATTTTATGGAAATAATTGATAGTGATATTTTTGAGGACTGGGCACAAGATATTTTAAACGCATGTGATAATATGTATAACGAAACATTTATATATTTTGGTATAGGCGTAAAAAATCATAATTTATATTTTATTATAAGTCAATATGAATTTTCAAATACATTATTTAAATTTGAATTTTTTAAATATATTACATTAGATGATTGGAAAGATACAAGAAAAATTTATATTAATGATATTAATGAATGTTATAAAATATTACGAGAAAAATTAAAATCTTTTGATCTTGTATTATATCAAGACAATTTTACATTGAATTTAAATGATATAAATTTAAAAAGTTGTCCATATCATATAGATGTAATACATGGTGTTAGTGATTAAATTTTATAAAAAAGAAATTAAAAAATGACAAAATAAAGTTAAAGAATTTGTTGAAGAAATTGGAGCTAAAGAATGTAGAAAAGCAGGATTAGCTGCTATGATGTCTGCTTTTTATTGTGGTACATATTTAGAGTATACTTGTAATGCAGGTCCAGATGAAGTTGCTAATGATTTAGGATTATCTACTTGGGAATATAATTATTGGGATGATCTTTATTATAAAAAGAATAGTTGGTTTAATAAATTATTAGAAAAATAATATAAAGGAGAAAAAATTATGACTTTTGGAAAACTTAGATTTGCTGAATGGTTTATATATGATAAATTTAGCTTTAATGTTTATATTAAGGCAGATAAAGAAGAATTACTTCTTAGTTTATTTTTGGATAAACTTATTAGTGAAGAAGAGTGTGATAATCCAGATTTACTTAGCATGGAAGAAGTTATAGAAAAATGGAATAAAGCCATTAATGAATTAAAACATCGCGAATTTGAAAAAATTGCAGGTGAATGGTATGAGAATTTAACTTTAGGTGAAAATTCAGATAATATATGGTCAGGTGAGTATGACCATAAAAAAGTAGAATGCATTGATATTAAGAACTTCAAATTACCATCTATTTTTCTTAAATAAAGGGGATTTATATGCAAGTTAAAGATAAAAAAGATTTTATTTTAAGATTTTATTCATTAGTAAATGAAGTTATACCAGGTTTTACAAAAGACGAAGATGTAGATGAAAATAGTTCTATATATAAAGAAGTATTTAATGATTTTGATAAATATATAGAATCAATTAAAAATTCTCTTAGAATTGTAAGACTTAGACTAAATGAAGAAGAATATGTTGCTAGTCAAGATGCAGATTTTATTGGTTCTTGCTTAGCAGAAACTGAAGAATTACAAACTTTTTTAGCAAATTATCAATTAATGCAAGAAGATTAAAAGAGTAAGTATTATTGAGGAGAATAATTATGAATATAGAAAAACTATTAAAATTATGTAAAGGCATTAATGATACAATAGGAAACACAGAAGAACGCAATAATGTTATTCAAGAATTTGCTAATTCTATTCATCCAGAAAAATATATTACAAAACAAACTGTATTAAAGTTAATTGAACGTGATAAGCAGAAGAAAAATACTAATGTAGAAAATATTAAAGATGAAGATAAACTTATAGCGTATATGTTTATTGAAAGAACATTAGGATTATGTATTAATGTTATTGAAAACGTATTGCCACTATTAAAATGTGGTATTTATTCTGGAGGAGAAATTTTTAAAGAATTATATCTGAAAGTGGGAATCAAGTATCAGTCTTTAATATTTAATATATATGATGAAGTTAATAATTTTCATAATAGACTCTCTATTTTTAGTAATAAATACCCTTGTTATATTTGGACAAATAAATGGGATGGATCAAAACATTTATGTGTAAAAGAACCAGATCATTTGCGTAAAGATGGCTTACAATTTGATTATGATAACCTTGACAAATTGATAGCAGATTTATCTAGATTATATAAAAAACTTGAAGAATGGTTTGAATTTAGAAATAAAATATATAAAGAAGAGCAAAAATATAAAGATTTATATAAAGAATTAGAAAAAGATCCATTATTTGTTAAAAAAGATGATATTCACGATATTCAGTATGAATTTAGTGTTTGGTTCAATTCAAGAAGCCAATGGTATATAGAATATCAGATATATTTATGTCAAAAATATCATGAAAAACGAGCATATCTTATAAATATAGAACAATCAATTCACTTTAACAATGATGAATATATTTCTAAGTTAGATAATATTAAAATTAATGATTTAGTAGATAATATTAAATTAACTAATGGAAAACCTTATGAATATGAAATAACTATAGAAAATTTACCATCTTCGCAGTATTTAATGGATTCTACTTCTTCAGCAATTAAACGCGTTATTAGTAAAGATGGTTCCATTAGAGATGGTAATTTTTATGAATTAACTAAACAAATTGATGAAAATATAGCTTTAGATATTACTGATAGTTATGTTATGACACAAGATAGAAATAACTGTGGACAAGGACGAATGGGTATTGTAATGTCAATATTTTATTTTGATCAAGATTTTGATATTCATAATTATTTGTCAAAACTTAAAACTTTATATTATGAAAATGTAGAACGTTATCAATGCAGTTTATCTATTGCTAGTAAAGAAGATTTTTACGCGGCATTTGATAATGCAGAAATAAAAAATTTAGGACAATCTAATAAAGAAATTGTTAAATTAATATAAAATAATTTGGAGGGAAATTACAATGGCAAAGTTAAGTTTTAGATATGGTTCGATGGGAAGTTGTAAAACAGCAAATATACTTATGATTAAGTATAACTTTGAAGAAAAAGGAAAAACAGCTATTTTACTTAAACCAAAATGTGAGAATAGAGATGGCGCTCATAAACTTAAATCAAGAATAGGATTAGAATCTGAATGTATGTTCGTAGAAGATTATTTAGATAATCCAATTGAATGTGATTGTATTTTAGTTGATGAAGCCCAGTTTTTAACAAAAGATCAAGTAGATCAATTATCTGATATAGTAGATATTAAAAATATTCCAGTAATTTGTTTTGGATTAAAAACAGATTTTCAGAGTAATTTATTTGAAGGTTCAAAAAGATTAATTGAACTTGCTGATGAAATAGAAGAAATTACTACTATATGTTGGTGTGGTAAAAAAGCGAGATTTAATGCAAGAGTTATAGATGGTAAAGTTGTTAAAGATGGAGAACAAATTCAATTAGGTGGAAATGAATGTTATACATCTTTATGTAGAAAACATTATAAATTAGGTCAATTATATAAAATAGATTAATAGACTATTTAATTATAAGTAGTAATACTTAGTAAAGAAGAACTGTAACTAAACGTTACAGTTAGGAAATAAAAGTTATTTACAATATAAAGAATATGTAATATAATAAACTAAATTTTATAAGGAGGAATATAATGACAGGAATAAAAAGTAAAATATTTGCTACAATTATTTCAATTATAATGGTAATTACATTGATTCCAGTTACAGCTTTTGCTGATTCAAATTGGTCATATAATCCAACGACACATACATTGACTATTTCATATTCTGGTGCTATGCCTAATTATACATATCAGTCTTATACACCTTGGTATAAATATGAAGGTGATATTACAAAGATTGTTATTGAAAATGGTACTACATCAATTGGTAATTATGCATTTAGTATGTTCTTTAATGTAAAAGAGATTGTATGGCCTACAGATGGTAAGTTAACATCTATTGGTAAATATGCATTCTATTGTACTGGAATTACTGAAATCGTATTACCTACTGGTATTACTACAATTGGAGAATCTGCTTTTGGTGATTGTGATCAAGTAACAAAACTTGTATTACCTTCAACATTAAAGACAATTGGTTCTGGAGCTTTTTGTGCTGAGAATGGTATGAAGTTTACTTCTCTTTCAATACCTTCAAAAGTTACTTCAATTGGTACTTATGCATTTGCAAGAAATACAAGATTAACTACTGTAACAGGTGGCGCAGGTCTTGTAACAATTGGTAGTAGCGCATTCTTAAAATGTTCAAAGCTTACTACATTTAAGATAACATCTCCAGTACTTAAAACTATTGGCGCACATGCTTTTGGTAGCTGTTCAAAGCTTAAGACAATATACATTCAAAAGACTACAAAACTTACTAAGAAATCAGTTAAAAAGAGTCTTTGTAATTCAAAGATTAAAACTGTGAAAGTTAAAAAGTCTAAGGTTAAGACTTATAAGAAATATTTCACAAGTAAGAACTGTGGTAGATATGTAAAAGTTAAGAAGTAAATTAAAAATCCTGCTCTAGTAATAGAGTGGGATTTTATTAAATTAAGGAGCGAGAAAAATAATGACAGATTTAAAAACAAAGATTTTTACAGGTATTTTATCTTCTACGATGGTATTCACGTCACTTCCAGCTTTAGCATCTCATGCAGATACTGTAAAAGCAAATGATACTGTTATTAGTATTGAAAAAGATGATGGTGATTATGATCCTTATGCACCAGTTGATAGTGGATATTGTGGAACAAATTATGCATATTGGAGTTTAGATAAATATGGAACTTTATTTATCTCTGGTGATAAAGGTGCTAAAATGAATAATTATAAAAAGATAGGAGAAGCACCTTGGTATAAATATAAAGATCAAATTACTTGTATATATGTTATGAATGGTATAACTAATATTGGTAATTATGCTTTTGCTAATATGTATGGTTTTATTCGTATAGATGAGGCAACTGATTTGAAAACAATCGGTAGTTACGCATTCTATAATACTCAGTATGATTATGTAGATCGTCCATTTGTATTTCCAAGTGGTGTAACAAGTATTGGTTCTTATGCATTCTATAATGTTAATATTATAGATGTTAAATTACCTGCTAGTTTAGTTAGTATTGGATCACATGCATTTGAAAAGACACTTTGTCCTTCAATTGTACTTCCAAGTAAGGTTTCTAGTATTGGCTCATCTGCATTTGCAAATATGCCTAATTTAGTATCAGTAACAGGCGGTTCACGCGTTAAAACTATTGGAAGTTATGCTTTCCATAAAAATCCTAAGCTGGTTACATTTAAGCTTACATCTTCTAAGTTAACTACAATTGGTAGTTATGCATTTAGTGGAGACTCAAAACTTAAAACAGTATATATTCAGAAAACTAAAAAGTTAAAGAAGAAGAAGGTTAAGAAATCACTTAAAGGTTCTTCAATCAAGACTGTAAAGGTTAAGAAATCAAAGGTTAAAACTTATAAGAGATACTTTACAAAGAAAAATTGCGGTAGAAAAGTAAAAGTTAAGAAGTAATAAAAAATTTGATAAGGAATTTGAAAAATGCTCTGTGTAAAAAGCAGAGCATTTTTATTGTAAAAAATAAGGAGTAAATAAAATGAATGAAGATTTTAACTTAAAAAATGAGTTAAAAAATAATATAAGGGCGTATAATGAACAGTTACAAAATGAAGTAACTGAATTTGAAAAATATTTAAATACATTTTTTGAGAAAAAAGAAGATGAAATTTATGATACAATTAAATATGCATTAATAAATAATACTAAACAAGGTGATTCTAGACTAAATATAAAAATTGAAACTGCGTGGGATATATTTATAATAATTATTGAAGATAAATGTCTAAATTTAAATATGTTGATTCAGCAAAATGCAAATAGACGCGAATGCGTATTGTTAACCGCTGTAAGATTAAATCAATTTTTATTATCTTTAAAGTCAATAGATTTTAAAGTACCAGAATTAAATATAAATGATGTAGCTAACAGAGATGACGAAAATATTGATTATTATATTCGTTATACTGTTTATGCTAATATATAGAGGATTAATATTATGAATGAAGATTTTGAATTATCTAAAAATGTAAAAAATAATTTAAATAAAAAAGAACAAAAAGAAATAGATAGATCAGTTGAAAATAAAATGAGAGTAATTTACTTTTTTGAATCTAATGATACTGCAATTTATGAGGCTATTAAATACGCTGCATTATATCAAAGTAAAAGAGGAGAAATAGATATAACTATTGTTATAACTGCATTAAATAGTGGTAGTTTAGAATTAAAAATTGGTGAAGCTGAATCTTTGTTTATACATACATTATATGCAGATGAAGAGATAATTAGGTATACTGCAAAAAGAATGAATAAATTTTTATCTTCTTTGAAATCAATAAAATTTAAAATTCCAGCTTGGTCTTGTACAAAAGAAATAAGCAAAAATTTAAAAGATAATTATTATTTATATTATCCAATTAAAATTAAAGGAGTATAATATGAAAGAGGACTTTAATTTATTAAATGAGATAAAAAATAATTTACAAAATTATAAACAAGCAAATACACCTGATTACTCAAAATCAAAACAAAAAGTTGATAAGTTTTTTGTTGATAATGAAGATAAGATATATGAAGCAATTGAAGTAGCAGTACTTGATTTAAGAGATAGAGGATTAACAGATTTATGTGTATGTATTCGTGGATTTAGTGATATAGTAATAGGTATAGAACATAATTCTTTTAAAATAGAATTAAATTTAAATAAAGCTGATGATATATATGAAATGATTAAATATATTATTAAGAAATTTAATGAATATATAGCATCATTAAAATCTATAAAATTTAAAGTTCCAAAATTAGATGAAAATAGCATAAAACAAGATTGGAAAAATTATGACGAATTTGAGTATTCAATATATTATAAGCTTCATATAAAATGAGCATAAAAAAATAATTAAAGGAGAAAAATACTTATGACAAATGGATTAGACTTTAACGCTATTAAAAAGAATTTACAACAATATAAAGATAATATAAATAGTGAAGTTGAGCAATTTAAAAAACGTATAGATGATTATATAGATAATAATGAAGATGAAATTATTGAAAAATTACAAGAAGCTTTTAATACTACTGCATTAAAACATGGAACAACCTCTATTGAAATTAATGTTACTTATTATAATAATTTTGATAGAACTTACCCAAATTCTTGTGCAATTAAATTTGATCGTGATGTACTTGTAAAAGTTTTTAAAGATTGTAAAATACCTCGTGGTAAAGAAGAAGAATGTATTTCATACGCTCTAGAAAAATTAATTAATAAATTAAGAATTGTACCATTTAATGGTAACACCTCAAAGAAAATTATAAAACCTAATATTAGTAAACCTATTGTACGTGATTCTATGACTGGTAATTTTGCTTATGGTTATTTTAATGTTTCAATAGATATAGAGAGGTTATAAAATGTTTTTTACTAGTTTTATAAATGGTGAAAGAATTAAATGTGATACTAATCAAGTTTTAGAATCTAGTAAAAGTCCAGAAAGAGCTTTAATATATAAAGATAATACTGTAAATGTATTTTATAACGAATTTGGTAAAAAAGTAACTCTTATTGATGGTAAAAAATATGAATTATTTGTAATAACACAAGATGGTCATGCTTGGGATGGAGTATATACTGGATATATATTAGATAGAGACGAATTTTGTATTAAATTAAATGATATAATATTACCATTAAATACAATAATATTTTTAGGTATAAAGGAGTAATAGAATGACAGTAGTTACAAAAGAACAATATAATACATTATATTCTAAAATTGAGCAGGAAATTAAAGAAACTACAAATAATATATTAGATGAAAAACAATATAATGAATTTGTATTATGTACTATTGGTGTGTATAAAGATAATTATAGCACAAAATATATTTTTGATGGTTATTTTGATTCTGAAGAAAAAATTGATTGGGAAGCTTGGCAAAAAAATGTTTTAGAGTCTTGGGAAGATATTTGTAAGTATAGTATTACTGATGAACAAACTTCTCTTACAGTTATTGAATCTATTTGGTTTGCTATGCAAGATATTCCTGACATTATAAAAAATGTTTTACAAATTGAATAAAAGTATTCATAAGAGGCTATTTAATAATAATGGATGATGAAAAATGTCTAGCCAATATGGTTAGGCATTATTTTTAAAAGGAGAATAGTATGGTATTAAATAGTGAAACATTTAAATCATTTATTAACACTATAGATTGTTATAAAAAAGAAATTGATTTAATGACCAAAAGTTATGGTTGGGTAGGCTTAGGAGATGGAAATAATATCTATCTTTATATGGAATCAAAAGCATTTAAAGAAAAATCTTTAGCATTATTTGGTTCAAATATTAAATATACAGATGATTCAATGATAGCAACACATAGAACTTTTCAGTGGATAAATAAGATTGGTTTTATTAAAACTAAAGATTTAACTGAGACTGTAATAAACAGATTAGAACAAATGAGCATGACATATGAGTCTTTAACTAATTATTTTGATGGATCATATGTATCATTTTATATAACTAGTGACAAAATTATGATTATTTTAAATACTCCAGACACTGACGCTACTAAAAAAATTGTAGAAAACTATTATAAAACAAAAATAGATAATAATGTATATGAAACTGAAAATTTGACTATTTACATTCAATAAATTTATGATATAATAAAAAATAAAAAAGGAGAATTCAAATAATATGAATCTAGATGAAAAGAAGTATGTAGATGTATTTGTAGATTTTGTAAAAGAGGGTAAATTATCTCATCCTTCAAATGATATTGAATACGAGTATATTATAAGAAAAATACCTCCTGTACGAGTAAATGGATTTAAAGCATATTTAAGAAGCTGTTCTCTTAGACCAGAATTAGAAGATCTTGATGCTTATGATAGATGGTATGATGATCTAACTATTGATAAAATTGCAAAAGAAGATTTTGCAAGATGGAATCTTTTAGAAGAAAAAATTACTATTCAATATGGTTGGGAACATTCTATTGCAAATAATATTTATAAAGCAGCAAAAGAATATGTTAATGATGCAGAAAAATTGAATTTGTATGATAATAACATTTATGTTGGATATGAATTTTCAGCAAGAGGTATACAAGTATTTTTCTATGCTCCTAAAAATGTTGAATTATGCAAAACTTGTAAAAATGGTGTAGGTTCAGCAAAAGTAGAAGTTAATAATGCTTTTAATGCTTTTATTAGTAAAGCTGAAAAGATTTTACAAGAATATAAGCAAATTGCAAATAGTCAAGGCATTTTTATTGATAAAAATATTAGTAGAATTGAAGTAGATAAAGAACTTGACGCAAATGGTAATATAATCAAGATTCCTGATCCTGATTATTATTGTGGTAGATGCTTTAGTATTAGTAAATACGATATTTCTTCAAATATTAATTCAGTAGAAGGTACATCTACATTTGATATTATGTTCTTCTCTATTGTAAAAGACGCATATACATCAAAACAACGTCCTCCTATTAAGTAAAAATTATTTACAAGATAAGCAATATATGATATAATTTAATTATTAAAAATTAAGGAGAATTATCCACAATGACAAGAGAAGAGTATATTGCTAATATTGAGAAGTTGAACTATTATACAAAGAAGTATGATGAAGGTAATCCTGAAATCTCAGATGAGGAATGGGATGCACTTTATTTTGATTGCTGTCTCTATGAACAGGAAACAGGTTACATTGATCCTAAGTCTCCTTCATCTACAATCCAGTATGATGTTCAGAATGCTCTTAAGAAAGTAACACATAATCATCCTATGCTTTCTCTTTCTAAGACAAAGGATATTAATGTTATTACAGCTTGGGTAAAGAGAAAGAAAACAATTGTAATGCTTAAGATGGATGGTCTTACTTGTTCACTTAAGTATGAGAATGGTAAGCTTGTATCTGCAGAGACAAGAGGTAATGGTACTATAGGTGAAGATATTACACAGAATGTAAAAGTAGTACCTTCTATTCCTAAGACAATTCCTTGCAAAGATACTGTTATTGTTGATGGTGAGATCATTTGCAAATATAATGATTTTGAAGAATTCATAGCTGAGTATAAAAATCCTAGAAACTTTGCATCAGGTTCAATTCGACTTCTTGATACAAATGAAGTTGCAAAGAGAAAGCTTACATTTGTAGCTTGGGACCTCATCAATGATGAAGCAGACCTTGATAAAAAGCTTGATAAAGCAACAAAGCTTGGATTTGAAACTGTTATCTATGAGCTTACTGACATTAATCATCTTGAAGCGCAGCAAGAAAGAATGAAGCAGAAGGCTGCAGCAGCTAATTATCCTATTGATGGTCTTGTATATAAGATCAATGACTATGCTGAATATATGGCTGAAGGTGTTAATGATCATGATTATGCAGGCGGAAAAGCTTTTAAGTTCTATGATCAGCTCTTTGAAACAAAGTTGATCGATATTGAATGGTCCGTTGGTAAGACTGGTACAATTACGCCTATTGCAATCTTTGAGCCAGTTCATATTGAAGGTTCAACTGTTCAGAAAGCGTGTATGCATAATCTAACAATTATGAAAGATTTGCTTGGTAATAATCCTCATGCAGGTCAGAAATTATGGGTATTCAAGGCTAACATGATTATTCCTCAGATTAAGAGAGCTGAAAAGTAATAAAAGCACATTAAAATAAATTAGAATAAAAATGGGAGCATCCTGGATTACTAGGGTGCTTCTTATATTAAGAAAGGAAAAATTTGTATGGATGTTGACCAATATAAAATATGTAAAAAATCTTTAATATCTTTCGGTATATTTGCTTTGTGTGTTTACCTTATTGCTTTTATATAATATAATTATTATTTGAAGGTAAATACATATGTTTGAATGTAAGATATGTGGACGACAATTTAATCAAAATTATAATTTGAATAGACATCTACAAGATGTTCATAAATCATTACCGCATTATATACAAGATGATGATCCAAATTTATATAATTTTATTTTTTATATGATAAAAAATAAAGTTAATAATATGCGATATGTTGGTGCTACTACTCAAAATTCAGTAAAGAAAAGATGGAAGAATGGTAAAGGTTATTCATTTAATAAAGAATTTACTGATGATATAAAGTATTATGGTGTTGATAATTTTGAATTAATTGAATTAGAAAGAAAAACATGTACGGTATATGTTGCTAAAAGATTAGAAGAAGAATATATTGATAAGTATAAACCTGAATATAATAAAAGTAGATGTGGTATAAAAATAATGTCTCCTAAAATGACATTAGCTGCTCAAAGAAAATTAAGTAATATACCAGGTTGGTATGAAAATAATATTAATTCTTGTCGTAAATGGCAAAAGAATAATCCAAATGAAGTTAAGAAAATTGCGCAAAAAAGAAGTATAGCTGGAGCTCATTCAAAAGGCAGACCTGTTATTTGTATTGAGACTGGAATAATCTATCCTTCTTCAAATAAAGCTGCTCAGATATTAGGAATAAGCCCCTCTAAAATATCTGAATGCTGTAGAGGAAAATCTAAATCTTATAAAAATCAGCATTGGAAATTTGTTGATGAAATAGAGGAGAACAATTTAAATGATGAGGACTGAATTACAAGAAATCCGGTATTTTGCTAGAGATATTGTTAGCGATTATACCATGCTAAAAATGCAACAACATATACATCACAAAAAATTAAGTGTATTTGATCATAGTTTATCTGTTGCAGTATTATCAGTAAAATATGCAAATTTTTTAAATAAACTATTTCATATTAAATTTGATAAGAAAAGTTTGATTAGAGGCGCAATGTTACATGATTATTTTTTATATGATTGGCATGAACCTCATCATAAATTCCATGGATTTACACATCCAAAAATAGCATATAATAATGCTATAAATAATTTTAAAGTAAATAAGATAGAAAAGGACATAATAAAAAAGCATATGTTTCCTTTGACACCTTTTCCACCAACTAAACGAGAAAGTATTATAGTTTGTATTGCTGATAAAGTCTGCGCAATACAAGAATATTTAAATAAGAAAGCTAAATATGAATATTAAAATGCATATATAAGGAATAGATATTTATGGATTATTTTGATTTTAAAAAATTTTTCAAAGATAAATATAAAATTAATGATGAAATTTGGAGTATGGATGATATAGATGTTGTAGACTATACTGGACTTGAACAGGATGCTAGAACACTATTTTATGCTAAAATAAATATAGACGTTGATAGAAATTATAATGTTTTGGATCCAGACGCTTTTGCAGATAAGATTTATAAAGCTATTTGTAATCGATATGGAGAAGAAAAAATAAAGGCTCTTTTTATTAATACTGCTCCTCTTAGAGGTAAATATCCTGAAATTGCAAAAAAAGCGTTAATGAAAACAGAAGGTATGTATGGTTTTGATTTATACTTTACCAATAAAAGAACTTATTCATATAAGAAAGGTTTATTATGTGAAGATTTTTCGCCTGTTCATATTCCAAAGGAAATTTTAGAAAATTTATTAAATTTAACGATCAATGATATATACAAATATGACGAAAATAATAAAATTCTTCTTATTAATTGTTGGAATATGAGTTATTTAACTGATCTTGAAACTCTTGCAAAATATCTTAAGAAACCAGTAGATAAATTATATAAAATCTTATATGAAGAAGAAATAAAAAATAATAATAATTTAAATGAAGCAGTTAATATGCTTTCAAATATTGGTTTAGATATTATATCGCAGCATGCTTCAGATTCTGAACTAGAAGTTAAATTTAAGTTTCCTGGAAATACAATTGGAACATTAAGTTCAAGTATTATAAGCGGTTTTATTATTACAAAAGAAGAAGATAAAACTATAACATATCTAAATAGTCTTGCTCATTTTGTAAAAGACTATCATAGATTAGATCGTTTTGAAACTCTTGATGAAGCAATTGAAGCATTAGAAAAATATTTGATTAAAAATAAAGAAGATTAACTACAAAAATAAAAAATATTATAGTTTTAAATTATTTAAAGAAAAGGAGTATAAAATATGTTTAATATAAGACATGGAATGTTTGAAACCAATAGTTCAAGTGTACATAAATTAGTAATAATGAAAACGTCTGATTTTAAATCTTGGGCAAAAGATGTTGATGAATATGGAACTTTAGAAGATATTATGTTTTGGGATGGCTTTGAAAGTGGTCAAACTCCAGAAACTCAAAAATTTAAATCTGGATCTGAATTTATAGAAGAAATGATTAAAGAAGGTTGGAAAAGAGAAGAAATTGAAAAGACAGATCTTATTGATTTTGCAGCAAATAATGATTATTTTACATTTGAAAATACAGTAAATGATTATGAATATGATAGTGTAACACAAGGAGATATTACTGCGTTTAGTTATAGTGGTTGGGATGGTTAAAGGAGGAATAATATGATACAAGCTAGAATTGGAGCATTTGAAACTAATAGTTCAACATATTGTTCATTATATGTAATGGTTGCTCAAGTTGAAGGTTTAAATATTCCTCCTATTGTTAAATTTGAGTCAGGTGGTTCTTGGTCTGATGATGGCTTAAAATGGATATATTGGAGAGCTGAATATGCTAATGAATTAGATAAATTATTTGGTTTATTAAAACATTCAGGAGTTAAAGAAATATTTGTTGATAATAAACCTATTGAAGGTGAATATAATGATTGGCATACAAAATTTATGCCTGAAGTTTGTATATTAGCAAAATGTTTTGGTGATTTTAAAACTTATGCAGAATGGGATGGTTCAGGCGATGAATGGGAAAATACATCATTTTTAAAGCCTTCAGAAATATTAGCAATTCAAAATAAGATTAAAGATCCAAATTATGAAGTTATTTGTACTGATGGAGCTGAAGATAATCCAGAAATAATTGATTTTCCATATATTGATAGAAAAATAACTAATGAAGATTTGGAACGAGAAAGAAAAGCAAGACAATACAAAAATGAACCAGATCTATGGATTCCTCAAGATGAAACTGAATTAATTGAAGATACTGAACCTGAAGATCCATATGATACTTATACAAATAAAATAAAAGATAAAGAAAATAAAAATCGTAAGAAATAAGGAGTTTTTATGGTAAAATACGCAGTAGGAAACTATAATCCTGCAAATCCAGAAGTAGTAGATTTAAAATCATTAATGTATTTTAATTCTTTATTTCAAGCTGAAATGTATTATATAGATAACTATATAATGCGATTTGATAATTCTAAAATTTGTAAAGCAATTTTTACAATTTGTAATAATAGAATTGTAAATGCAGATTATTATAATTTTAAGAGAACAAGTTTAGATATAAATATTTACAAATGACCTATTACTATATATAATATATGTATGAGGTAAATAATATGGATCAAGCATTTAGAAATCAAATGATTTTTGCAAATGTAGTTAACGCAATTATTAAAGCAATAATTATACTGTTATTAGTTTTATTTAGCGCACCAAATGTAGTAATAACATTTATAACTATATATTCTTTAATTTTTGGAGTATGTATAGGATTAGGTTTTTTATTTAGAAATATTATAAAATAAGAGAGGAAATTTTTAAAAAATGAAATTATTAGCTAAATATTAAAATGGTAATTATACTGTTAAGATTTATGATGATGGAACTAAAATAAGATATAATGACCTTGACAATTTAACACCTGCATTTGCGGAGAGCATGGATGTTACAATCACTGAAAAATGCGATGGTGGGTGTGAGTATTGTTATCTAGGATGCACAATGAAAGGAAAGCACGCTGATTTGAATAATCCTATATTAGATACAGTTCATGCAGGAACAGAGATGGCAATTAATGCAAATGATTGTTCTCATCCTCAATTAGATGAATTTCTTGAAAGAATGAAGAGTAAAGGTGTTATTGTAAATATGACAATAAATCAAAAGCATCTTCATAAAAATCTTGATAGACTTAAGAATTGGCAGAATAATCAACTAGTTTGGGGTATTGGTGTATCTCTTACTGATTCATCAGATCCAAATTTAATTACTGATATAAAGCAACTTAAGAATGTTGTTCTTCATGTAATTGATGGTTGTTTTTCAAAAGAAGATATTGAAAATCTTAAAGGTCATGATATAAAACTTCTTATTCTTGGTTTTAAACATAAAGGTAGAGGTATAGATTATTATAATACTCATAAAGATGAAGTAGATAATAATATTGCATTCCTTAGAGATCATTTGTATGATTATAAACAAGATTTTGACGGGTTTGGTTTTGATAATTTAGCAATTGAAGATCTTGAAATGATTAAAAAGGTAGCACCAGAACAATGGTCACTGTATCATATGGGATCTGAGGGAGAATTTACATATTTTTTAGATTTAGTTAATAATAAATACGCTGTTTCTTCTATGGAAACTGAAAATATATTTCCAATAGAAGAAAATGATACTTTAGATACAATGTTTAAACATATTAGAAAAATACAAGGATTTGAAAAAGGAGAATAATTATGTTAGTAGTTGTAGAAATTTATGGCAGTGATTTAATTAAAGTTTGTGAAGTTTCAGATTTATCAGTTGAGTCTATTCTTGATGTAATGAATGATGATTCTCGTGGGCCTAGTTTTTTTAGCCCAGATCTTGTAGATCAAAAAGAAGCTCAAATAGATAAATGGTATGATTTAATTGATTTAGATGATGTTGATGAAGAAGATGAAGACATATATGATGAAGACGGTAATATAATGCCTGATGCAGATTTTAGTAGTTGTGACACTATTGGAACTTTTAAAGTTTTAACTGGAAAATCAGTTTTAATTGAAGGTGAACTCTATTAATAAAAATAAAATATAATAAAAAACAAAAGAGTGATTTAAATATCACTCTTTTTTATTAAAAATTATTTACATCAGATATGTTTATATAATATAATATAAAAAGTAAAAATTGGAGAAGAATTATGAATATAGATAGATTTAGACAAGCTCAAGCAAATGCTAATGCACAATTAGATTATAATGCTCAGTGGGTAAAGAATTTTTTTAATCAAGTTACGAGTTATTGGATTAATTACGTTATTGGATTGATAAATCAAATTCAAGATAAATATTTAGATAGTATTATTACCAATAAAATTAAAAATGAGCCTAATGCAGAAACATTGCAATTAATTCAATCTATCCATGCTCCATTATTAGTATTTGATGATATAAAATATAATAATGTATTATATTATAATTATATAAAACATCCAGATATATTTAATACTAAGCCTAATAATACAGATTTATGGAAAAATACTAATTTAAAATATGGATATAAAAATCATAGTATTATAGCTGCAAATTTAAAATATACTGAATATGATAATGTTTCTTCATATAGAACAGAAATTACATTAAAATTTGATTATCAAACTGAATATGTAAATAGGTATTTTATACCTTGGATTCAAAAAAGA
>Ga0247610_10003730_pt1 | contig 16537 bp, 15 predicted proteins | sample 174DNAGHGhighgp2_FD_193483 | JGI IMG/M metagenome (GOLD analysis project Ga0247610, IMG submission 193483) | Sheep rumen microbial communities from Palmerston North, Manawatu-Wanganui, New Zealand - 1742 DNA GHGhigh gp2 | ecosystem: Host-associated > Mammals > Digestive system > Stomach > Rumen... | reverse complement strand
TCTTTTTAAATTCCTACATAATAATACTGTAAATAAGAAGAAACCTACACCATAAACGGGATTGAATGGTCCATATATGATACCTTGTCTAGATACCCAAGAACCAGTTCTAACAAATGTTAGTATTTCTTCATAATAAGTACCTATCATACATCCTATTACATATAATATTAATACTTTATTAAAGCAGAACCCCTCGCTAAATTTCTTATCTTTTTTTGTTTTTGTTTTAATGGCATACAATACCATTAGAGCAAAGCCAATGTATAAAATCCATCTTGTATTATATACTCCTAAAAAGTGATGAGCCACAAAATAAACTGTAAAGTATATTGCAATACCAATTTGAATTAAAATGTTGTTGTTATTTTTTGCAATGCTAACTTCTTCTTTTTTTGTTACTTTTTTACTTCCTTTTTTCACAACTACAACTCCTTACTATAAGAAAATTATAACATAATAAAAAAAAGAAGCAAAATAACTTTTTGCCTCTTTACTGTTTATTTTCCATTCTATCACTTAAATATTTTTTGAATTCATCAAATGATAATGTAGTTGTTTCGTTTGAACCATATAATCTATAGCTTATTTCTTTATTGTCTACTTCTCTTTGACCTAAAATAAGTGATACTGGAATCTTGCTAACTTGAGCTTCTCTCATTTTGTATGATAGTTTTTCATTTCTATCATCTAATTCTACTCTATAGCCTAATTCTTTTAAATCATTAACAACTTTGCTAGCATATTCTAAATGATATTCATTATTAACTGGAATAACATTTAATTGAACTGGAGCTAACCAAAGTGGGAAATTACCTTTAGTTTCTTCAATTAAGAATGCAGTGAATCTATCAAATGTTCCAAAGATTGCTCTATGTAATACAACTGGAGTTTTCTTGCTTCCGTCACTATCAATATAACTTAATTCAAATCTTCTTGGTAATAAGAAATCTAATTGACAAGTTGATAATGTTACTTCTGGTCCAATTGCAGGTTTAACTTCAACATCTAACTTAGGTCCGTAGAATGCAGCTTCACCAATTGCTTCATAATATTCAATTCCATATTCATTTAATACCTTACGTAATGTATCTTCTGCTTCATTCCACATTTGGTCATCATCAAAGTATTTTTCTTTATCTTCAGGGTCTCTTAATGATAATCTAAATTTATAGTTCTTAATTCCAAAGTCATGGTATACATCAAGAATTAAGCCTACAACCTTTTTAAATTCTTCACCAATTTGATCTGGTCTAACGAATAAGTGTGCATCATTTTGACACATGCATCTTACTCTTTCTAATCCTTTAACTGCACCACTTGCTTCATATCTAAAGTCTGTTGCAAATTCACCAATTCTAATTGGTAAATCTTTATATGAATGAATTTTATTTCCGTATACTAACATGTGATGAGGACAGTTCATTGGTCTTAAAACGAATTCTTCTTCATCAACCTTCATAGATGGGAACATATTTTCTTTATAGTGATCCCAGTGTCCTGAAGTCTTATATAAATCTACAGTTCCAACACATGGAGTATATACATGTAGATATCCTTGCTTATGTTCTTTTTCATAAATATAGTTTTCTAATTGTTTACGAATTAAAGCACCATTTGGTAACCATAAAGGCATTCCCTTTCCTACTAGGTCATGAGCCATGAATAATTCCATGTCTTTACCAATTTTTCTATGGTCTCTACTTTTAGCTTCTTCTAATTCAGTTAAGTATGCATTTAAGCCTTCTTCAGTATCAAAGCATACACCATAGATACGTTGAAGCATTTTATTATTAGAATCACCTTTCCAGTATGCACCAGAGAATTTAAGTAGTTTAAAATACTTTAATTCCTTAACTGATTCAACGTGTGGTCCACGACAAAGATCAGTAAAATCTCCTTGAGTATAGCAAGAAATTACATTCTCATTTTCATCCATTCTAGATATTAAATCTATTTTGTATGAATCATCTTTAAACATTTCTAATGCTTCTTGTTTGCTTAATTCGTGTCTAACTATTCTCTTACCATCTTTACTGATTTTTTTCATTTCTCTTTCAATAATTGGTAAATCTTCTTCAGTTAGAGTCTTATCTCCTAAATCAATATCGTAATAGAATCCTTCTTCTATAACTGGTCCAACCCAAAATTTAGCTTCTGGATATAAGTGTTTTACTGCTTGAGCAAGTAAATGTGCACAAGAGTGATTCATTACACTTAATTTTTCGTCTTCTTTGATGTTTATCATATTTATCCTCTCCTTCTTTTTCTTTCATAATTTCCATTATTTTTACTACTTGTGTTATTAAATAAACCTATAATAGTTTGTACTGTTTCAAGTTTAACTATTAATTGTTTCATCTTTCTTGCATGATATTTATCAATATTGGTCTCTTGTGGATTGCCATCATAATCCTCACGATATTCATCTAAGTGCGGTACTTCTCTGACTAATGATGGATTAATGTAAGTTTGTATTTTGCCAAATTCATCTCTAACAATTATTAATATTTCTTGTTCGAGCATTTCTTCACTTCTAACTGCATATCCTAAGGATACAGGAATAATATCAGGCATATCTTTAACTTCAGAATGATTTATTCTCCATTTACGGCCTTTTTTATTTGTTTTCTTTCCGAAGGATATATCATAGTATCTTTCAAGAAACTCTCTTACACTGATAGTATTATTGGCTAGTATACTGCTAAATCTTTCTTTATCCATGCAAACCTCCCAAAAAAAATACCACAGACCTTGCAAGGAGCAAAGTATGCGGTACCATCCTATTTTTTACTTAATTTCGATAACGGCTTATCACCGGAACTTATTAGTTCTCTAAAAAAGTAGTAATTATTAAACTATTTATCTATTTACACCAACCATAGACTCTCTTTAAAAATCATTTAATAACGTTTATCTTTTTATCATTGATTTAACTTGGGTTTCCCCATACACAAATTATAGTACTTTTTTTCTAAAAAACAACCCCATGTATGAAAAAAACTATAAGAAAGTCCTTATAGTTTACAAATTATTATTTTAAAGCAGCTAATAATTCGTCTTTTTTCATTGAAGAATAGCCTTTAACGCCATTAGCTTTTGCTAATTCTTTTAATTCAGTTAATGTCTTACCACTTAGGTCTTCTTTCTTAGCTGGAGCTTTTTCTTCTTTAACTTCTTTTTTATCAGCTGGTTTGCTAGCTTTAGCAGTTTCTACTTTTTCACCCTTTAAAGCTTTTTTAGCAGTTTCTACTAATGCTGCGAATGCTTTTGGATCATTAATAGCTAATTCACTTAACATCTTACGATTGATAGTGATTCCAGCCATATCTAGACCATTGATGAACTTAGAATAACTAATTTCATTTTCTCTACATCCAGCATTAATTCTTGTTATCCATAATTTTCTAAAGTTTCTCTTATTTTGCTTTCTATCTCTAAATGCATAATGTCCACTATGGAATAATTGTTCTTGAGCTGTTTTATAAAGTCTATGTTTTGAACCAAAATAACCTTTAGCAGCTTTTAATACTTTACGTCTTCTATTTTTTGATACGTTTCCGCCTTTAACTCTTGCCATTGTTTATACCTCCCATTAGATTACAGATTTAAGTCTATTAGCATTTGCTTTAGAAATAACTGCTGTACCCTTTCTTTGACGAACTTGTTTTGAACTATCTTTACCAGTCTTATGGTTTCCATTAGACATTTTATAAGTAATAGTTCCATTTTTCTTTTTTGTTAACACTTTAGCTGAAGCCTTATGTGTTTTTTGTTTACATTTTGCCATATTAATACCTTCCTTTACTTATTTGATTTTGGTGCTAGTAACATAAATACGTTACGACCATCCATTTTTGGTGCTTGCTCTACTACAGCAACATCACTTAGAGTTTCCGCAAATCTATTTAACACTTCGATTGCTCTTTCTGGTCTAGCCATTTGACGTCCTTTTAGTTTAATTGATCCTTTTATCTTGTGTCCTTTGACTAAATAGTCATAAGCATTCTTTCTACGTGTTTCAAAGTCATGAATATCAATATCTGGTGATAAACGATATTCCTTAACTTCCTTATTTGCTTCTCTTTGTTTCTTTTGAGCTTCTTTAACTTTCTTTTGCTTTTCATAACGGAACTTGTTATAGTCCATTATTTTGCATACGGCAGGATCTGTATTTGGACTCATTAAAACTAAATCAAGTCCTGCATATCCAGCTAATGTCTTTGCATCCTCAAGTTTCTTAACACCCAATTTTTCCCCATTAGGTCCGATTACCATAACCTCTGGGACTCTAATTTGATCATTTATTAATTGATCTGACTCCTTTGCTATATTAAAGCACCTCCAAATAATTAAAAAAGATGGATTAAATATAATCCACCTTAAAAACCTTAATAATATATAATATATTTTCTATAAAATATCATTCATGGCTTTTGACCCATCTATAAATCAAGATCGGGTGGATATATATATCGCTTTCCTTTTTAATAACAACAATATTTTATATTAACAATATATTTATGTCAAGCATTTTTATTGTATAATTTACAAATTATTTAAATACTTTTACTTTCTTTGTGTAATAAGAAATACCGATTGCAATACCTGCAACAATGATTAATGTTGAAATAACTAAAGTAGCACCTGTATGAGGGTTTTCAATTGGTTTTGTTGTTGTATCAACATCACCAACTGTATCTTCTTTAGTATCTTCGCCATCATTTGCTTGTTGATCTAGTTTGCTTAAATCTATTACTTTTATAACCTTAGTTCCTTTTACTCCTGAACCGTCTTTTGCTGTAGCTGTAATTGTTACTTGTCCTTCAGCTACTCCTACAACTAAACCATTTTCGTTAACTGTAGCAATCTTTGTATCGCTTGATACCCAAGTTACATTTTTATTTGTTGCATTTGTTGGTTCAACTGTAGCCGTTAAGTTTGCATTACCACCAATGGCAATTTCTTCACTGCCACCTACAGTAATCTTTGTAACTAATACTGTTTGAGGAACAGCAGCTTCAACTGTAAATTGAGTTGTAGCATCTGCAGCTCCTGCAGCGCTAAGAACAAATCTATAAGTTCCTGCTACTACTCCGTTTGGAATAGTTACTTTATAAGCTCCATTTTCATATTTAACAGTAAATTGACTTGTTACATCTTTTCCAGTTGAATCATAAATCTTATATGTTACATTTTGTTGTGTTACATTACTAAATACAGCATTAATTGTTATTGTATTTGTTTCATTAGCATGTACTACTGGATTATTTGAATCTAATTCTACAGTAATACTAACAGGCTCTGGTGTTGATGTTTGTGCTGTGACATCAGTAAATAAATTAACGATTGGATAATATTTGTCATTTACTGAATTTGGATGACGAATGGTATCCAACCTCCTGATACTTCATCATAATAATATGCTGGATGTTCATAACTATTGCCAATTTCTATGTATGACTTATTTACTTTGAATTGCTCACTATATATAGATAATGGATATGAATATCCTCCGTCAGGATCTTCTTGAGGAATATATTCAAAGAATATAAACCAATTAGCACTTGTTAATTTAACTGGTTCATCTAAATATACTGTTGTATATCCAAAATCTTTAGCTTGTAAACTAGCAATTTTCTTTGCACTAGCAAAATCATCAACTGTTGAATAATAAACATTAATTAAATCGCCATTGCTTTGTGTGAACATATTTATTTTGTTTAATTCTTCATTTGGTCCCTTTGTAGTAAATTGTTCTTTAAAAATCATTTTTGTATATGGTAGTGGTATTGAATTAACATATCCTATATCTGAATATGTATATATATTATCAGATACTTTATCTGTTACTCCGTCTACATATGACATAATATATGTTGCAAAATAATCATAATAACTTAAATAATATATGTTACTTACAAAACCATTATAACTATCTTTGATAATCCAAGCACCATCTCCAGCAGGTTGGTAAGTGTCTGGGAGAGACGGATCAAGTTTGAAATTACTTCTTGGAATTGTATCATCCCAACCGACAATTGACACTGCATGTCCTGCAGTTAATATTTCTTGTACAGTTACGCCACCTTTTACATATGAATTTAATATATTAATATCTAAAGGCTTTATTGCTCCCGTTGATGGATTATTAATTGCCTCAGCAATCAATGCAGCGACATTAGCATCTAAATATACATATTCATTTAGTTGAGCTGACATTGTTGGAGTATATGCACTTACTTGATTTAATACTGATCCTTTAGTGTAAACAATACGTTTTATTGTTTCTATTGCGTCAGCATTGTAATGGTTAGTTGTGGTAGTATCTTGTGCATTTTCTCCAATATATATTCCAAAGTCTCCTACATAATATTCTGCTTTTGGATTTGCCGTTGCTGGTGTAATATTTGTATTTGAAAATGGAACAGTTGATTCTTTAACAGGGCCTCTTCCTCCCGCTAGCACTGACAATGCATTAAGTACTGATCCTCCATCTCTGGCACCTCTACCATAGAAACCATATTGGTTGATTGTGCCATCGCTATATTTATATGTTGCATTATATGATAATTGTGCTGGTGAAAGTCTAATTGGGTCATTTGATGCATCATTATCATATACAGAATGTAGATTATTTCTTTTTATGTAGTTTGTTTCAATTGATGATGATGTAGCAAATGCCCAACACATTTCTGAATCATCTAACGTAGTTGTAGGACTACATCCATTATAAGACTGACATCTACTATCAGTTAATAGGCCTTCTTCTGCCATACTATATCTACTTGGTAAAGTTACACTACCAACATTATTAAATGTAGCAGCTCCGGCCACTAATGTCTCTTTACATTTAATTGGTTCTAGAAGATTTGCTTTGTTTGGCGAAGCATTCCATCTAGTCCATTCTTCTGTAAATGTACATGTTATATCTCTTCCTGATATAAACTTAATTTCAGCTTTTGGAAAACTCATTCCCAAGAAGCCACATGCTATTACTAGCATTACAAATTTTAATAATTTGTTTCTCATAACACACTTCCTTTACTATACATTTATAGTATTATAAATTTTGTCAAAAAACAATATGATTTACAAATATTTTTTTATTTTTTGTCAAAAAAGTTTACATTTTTTGATATTAAGTTTATTTAAATATATTTTTGTCAAAAAAGTCCAATTTTTATATACACTTTTTTGACAAAATAAAAAAGAATGAATTTCTTCATTCTTAATAGTTATCTTTTGCTCCACTTCTATATGGAGGAATCTCGTAATCATCATCTACATTAGCAACAGATCTTCTCTTTGGAACTTCTGCACTAAATAATGCTTCATTACTAGTTGTTTCATCAAATCCAGTAGCAATTACTGTAACAATTACTTCATCAGTTAAATTATCATTTTGGATTGCACCAAAGATAATATTTATATCTGAGTTAGAAGCTTCTCTAACGGTTTCAACAGCATCTTCAATTTCGAATAACGTTAAGTTAGATCCACCAGTTACATTTACGATTGCATTTGTTGCTCCATCAATTGTAGCTTCAAGTAATGGATTAGCAACAGCTTGTCTAGCAGCTTCAATAGCTCTATTTTCACCAGCATTGCATCCGATTCCAATGATTGCTGTACCACTCTTTTCCATTACAGTCTTAACATCTGCAAAGTCTAAGTTGATAATTCCTGTTACAGCAATTAAATCGGAAATAGATTGTACACCTCTGTGTAGTACATTGTCGACTTCTTTGAATGCATCTTGGAAAGATGTTTGCTTGTCAATTAAATCTCTTAATCTATCATTTGGAATAATAATTAATGTATCTACGCTTTTCTTTAGTTCTTCTAAACCAAGTAAAGCATTTTCCATTCTTTTCTTACCTTCAAATCTAAATGGTTTAGTAACAATACCAACTGTTAATGCTCCAAGATTTTGAGCAATCTCTGCGATAACAGGTGCAGCACCAGTACCAGTTCCACCACCCATACCACAGGCAACGAAAACCATATCAGCACCACGTAATGCTTCTTCTAATTCTCCTTTAGATTCTAATGCAGCAGCTCTTCCTACTTCAGGATTCGCTCCAGCTCCTCTTCCCCCAGTAATTGATTTTCCTATTTGGATTTTATTTTCACAAAGTGAAATATTTAAAACTTGTAAATCTGTATTAACTACATAAAACTCTACGCTTTTAACGCCTTCTTTAATCATTCGGTTTACGGCGTTACAGCCACCGCCACCTACGCCAACTACTTTTATCTTGGCAACTTGATCCATTTGTAATCCATTCATAATTCCCTCCTAATTGTCAAAAAAGTATCCGAATAATTTACCTAATACAGAGTTGTCGGTAATATTCACTTTCCTGTGTAGTCCACTGAATTCTTCTTGTTCTTCTAATGAGTAAATAGAATATTCGGTGTTATTTATCTTCATTTCATTATACTCGTATCTTATCAAGCCAAATGCAGTAACGTATTTATTATTTCTTACACCAATTTCTGTTACTTGACCAATTTCTACATCTTGATCAAATTGTGAATTTAAAGTGATCGAAAAGTCGCTAAATTCCGTTACTCCCCCTGTAACAATTATATAACTTATTTTCTTTTTTGTTAAGAGATTTATTTGCTTTTTGCATAAATTAAGGATTTCGATTAACCTTTGCATACAAATATCACTTATGTCATATTGGTTGATTCTTATTTCATTGTCATTTTTATTCTTTATAATAACCATTTCACTAGCTTGAGCATTCTCCACGTTGGCTAAACACATATTCTTTTTTAAGCCCAATGCATCTTCTTTTCCAATTTTGTACATGTAGCATATATCTTTATCAAAATCAGAACCACCAATTTCTAAAACTTCAGATGCAGTTAATACACCTTTGTTAAAAATTGATACAGTTGTATTAGAAGCACCCATGTTAATAACAGCACCAATTTTTTCGTCTGTTTCTTTTGTTCTAAGATATGCATAATCAGCCATTGGACCAATTGTAATATCAGATACTTCTACACCTATTCTTTTAATGCATTCAATAATTGGATTAACGCTCTTTTTAGGGATTACACCCAATACTGCTTTTACGGTTAATTTTTCGGCACTCATACCAACAGGATTTGAGACTTTATCTACATCATTTAATATGTAATAGATTGGAGTTAAATATACTTTAAGCATATTAGGACTAATCTTATCAAATATAGATGCATCTAGTACCTTCTTAACATCTTTTTTAGTTATAACATGATCTTGATTTACAACTGTAATAGATGCTTGTACCATGAAAGAATCCAAATTAAATGCTGGTAGTGCAACAACTACTTTTTTAACTGGAATTCCTAACATAGCGCTTGCTTTAGAAAATGCTTCTTCAAATACTTCAGTTGCATTTTCAGGATTAACAATGTAGCCGTTTTTTATTCCACGTGAAACAAGGTCAACACAAGCTAAAGTGTTAACTTTATTTCTGAAAACCTCACCAACAACTAGTTTTATGCTGTTGCTGCCGACATCTAAACCTGCTACGATTTTACGCATATGTTCACTTCCAATTTTCAAAATAATTATATCTTAAAAAAAAAACACAGTCAATTAATTTGGCTGTATTCTTTTATTTCGCATATTTAACAAACCACTCGTTATATTGCTTGATAGTTCTGTTGCCAACAAAGCCTGCAACTTGCTTACCATCTTTGATTAGCATTACCGTTGGTGTGAATCCGTATTGAGTAACAAAATACCCAAATGTGTTAGTTTCAACTTTATCAGATTCTTTTTCAGTAATTGATGCTGTCGTTTCTAAGTCAAACAACTTAGCCAGTTTTTCCCAGTCTTCTGAATTTCTATCAACTGTAGCAATATCAATGTATTCTGTAATGTAACCAAATTCAACTTGAGCTTTTTTTAATGTAGGAAGAATTTGTTCACAAACAGAACATTTTGGCCTTCCAACATATACTACAAATGTATCTTTGTTTTCAAATCTTTTTAACAATCCCTCAACTGATGCTTCGTGGAACGCAGATACATCATATGTATTTACTACTTCTTTCTTTGTTCTAACAATCATAACTATAAACATTATGATGACCATTAATAATGTTATACTACTTAAAACGATTGAAGCTATTTCACCTTTTCTCATAAGAAAACCTCCTAATTAAATTATTACCTAATCTTCTAGCATTGTCAAGGAAACTTTGCCTTTTTCTAAGTCGATTTTTTCAACATAAACGTCAACAATATCTCCCACAGATAATACCTCATTTGGATGCTTAATGTAATCCTTAGTTATTTTAGAAATATGTATTAATCCATCTGACTTAATTCCTATATCAACAAATGCACCAAAGTCTACAACATTTCTTACTGTTCCTTGTAATTTATCGCCAACATGTAAATCTTCAATATGCGTTACATCACTCTTTAATAATGGTTTTGCTAATTCATCTCTTGGATCACGATGAGGTTTTTTAAATGAATCTATTATGTCATCAAAAGTATATTCGTCAACATCATAATTATTCTTAAATGACATATTATTAACTTCTTCTGTTCCTAATTTCTTAACATCAATATTGGCATCTTTTAATATCTTTTCTGCAATTGAATAGCTCTCTGGGTGAATTGGTGTTTCATCTAAAGGATTAGTTCCCCCGTTGATTCTTAAGAAACCAATTGATTGTTCATATACTTTTGGTGTTAAGATCTTTTTTAATTCATCTCTAGACATTATCTTCTTAACTTTTTCACGATAATCAATTAGTTTTTCAGCCATTTTTTGTGTCATTCCTGATACATATTTAAATAAGGAAATTGATGCTGTATTAACATCTACGCCAACTGAGTTAACACAACTTAATACTACAAAGTCTAATGACTCTTTTAAGTTCTTTGCTGATACATCATGTTGATATAAGCCTACTCCGATTGACTCAGGATCTATTTTTACTAATTCTGCAAGAGGATCTTGTAAACGTCTTCCAATTGATACTGCACTTCTTTGCTCAACATGATAATCAGGGAATTCTGATATAGCAAGTTTAGATGCAGAATATACGGAAGCTCCAGCTTCGCTTACTAATATATATTCAACTTTTCTATTAAGTGATTTGATTACATCAGCTATAAACGCTTCGGATTCACGTGAAGCTGTACCATTACCAATAGATACAATATCAACATTATATTTATTAATTAAATCAGTTACTATTTTCTTAGCTTCTTCATATTTATTAACTGGTTCATGAGGGTAAATAACTGAGATATCTAGAACCATTCCATTTTTGTCTAGAACAGCTAATTTGCAACCGGTTCTGTATGCTGGGTCAAGCGCTAAAACAACTTTTTCTCTAATTGGAGGTTGCATTAACAAATTCTTTAAATTATCACTAAAGTTTTTAATTGCAACAACTTCTGCTTTTTCGGTTAATTCGCTTCTTATTTCTCTTTCAACAGATGGATATATTAATCTCTTGTAAGAGTCTTCAATAGCATCACTAACAATATCTATTACATATGAATCTTTATTCTTAATTATTTTTTCTTTTAAACTATCCATTAGTTTAGTTTTAGTATATTCAAAAGACACTATTATTACTTTTTCTTTTTCAGCCCTATTAATTGCTAAAACTCTATGAGATTTGATATATTTTAACTCTTCGCTAAAGTTATAATACATCTCATACACTTTCTTTTCATCTACTGCATCTTTTTTTAACTTAGTAACAATTTTTGCATTATTAAATAAATATGATCTTATATATTTTCTATAATAAGCGTTATCACTAATCCATTCTGCAATAATATATTTTGCACCTTGAATTGCTTCATCAACATTTTTAACTTTATCAGTTATAAACTTGCTTGCTAATTCTTCAATAGTTCCTTTAGTTGGAAAACTCATAATCATTTTAGCAAGTGGTTCTAAACCATTATTGATTGCATCTGTTGCTTTAGTCTTTTTCTTTTCTTTGAATGGTCTATAAATATCTTCTAATTCAACAAGTTTAGTTGCATTATTAATATTATTTCTTATTTCATCTGTAAGAAGCCCTTTTTCATCAATTAATCTTATATAGTCTTCTTTCTTTTTAGCTAGATTAACAACATATTCATATCTTTCAGATATTTCTCTTATTTGTGTTTCATCTAGTCCATGAGTTGCTTCTTTTCTATAACGTGCTATAAATGGAACAGTATTTCCCTCACTCAGTAATTTTAAAACAGCTTCTACATCTTTCTCATTTATATTTAATTCTATACTTACTTTTTTTATTAACTCTGTATTCATCTTTCCTCCATAAAAATAGTCAAATAAAAAACACCAAATCCCCTCATATCTTTCTATATCAATTTTATCATGTTTTAGGTTAAAAAAAAAGATATTAACCAAATAATATCTTTTCTGATCTATATAGTTTAACTATCATATAAATGATAACAATTGTGTATATAAGCGTTGATCCAAATACTATTAAAACATTAGTTATATCTTGAACATTTGAGAAGATATCCATTAGTATTTGAGTATAGTTTGCTATTGGTATTAAATAGAATACATGGGTTATACCTACACTTAATATTGATGTAAACATAGGTATCATTGTTATCATTGTCAAGAAGTTAACTGAGCTTTGCGCTTCTTTAAATGATTTAGAGAAGCTTGTTAAAGCTATAGCTAAGCCGCCAATGAAAATTGATGCTGATATAACTATTATCACACTTAATACTATGTTACTTAGAGATAAGCTAAAGTTTAAAGCATCAAATATTTCTGATGTTCCAGTAGCAATATTTAAACTAATTACTGTTAATGCTAAGCCTATGAATCCAGATAGAATACCCATTAGAACTCCGGCAATATATTTACCAGTAATTAATTCACTAGTTTTAATTGGGAATGTTAATAATGTTTCTAGTGTTCCTGATTCTTTTTCTTGCGCTGTTGCACTAATTGCCATATTACTTGTTGATGTAACTATAGCCATAGTTATGTATGAGAAACAAACTGAGAATAATAATACTAAGAAATAATTATTTCCTCCAACATCAATTGTCTCATATTCAATTTGTGAATATGCGTATTCTAGGTCGGCTCCTAGCCCTTCAAAATATTGATTAGCTAAGGTTGTTTTATATGCATCTAGGTAACCAGTTATTATTGACGAAGCCATTACTCCTGATGTGGAACTATTATCAGTATAGATAGTATATTTATTACCTTTTAATTCCACATATCCATCTATCTCATCATTTTCATATGCTTCTTTCATTTCTTCAAGAGAATTATACTCTTTGATATTTACATTAATACTATCCACGATTTGTTTTTCTGTTTCATTCATTTTGTAGTTTACACCGACTGAATAGTCCGATACATCCATACTGTAAATATAACTATATAAAGCCACCATAAGCGGAATTGACAATGGCAATATTAATAATCTTATAAATGTTTTTTTATCTCTAAAAATTGATCTTAATTCTTTTTTTATTGTAATTATTATATTTCTAATTTTCATATTTATCCTCCAATAAATTAAAGAAGGCATCTCTTAAGTTTCCTGCTTTTGCTTTTTTATTAACTTCTTCTGGAGTACCAGTAATAATTACTTTCCCTTTATGAATTAATACTACATCATCACATATATTTTCTGCTTCTTCCATATAATGTGTTGAGTATAGGACAATCTTGCCTTTTTTCTTTTCTTCAAGTATAAAATCAAGAATTATTTTACTAGAAATTATATCTAAACCACTTGTTGCTTCATCTAATATATAAATCTTAGGATCATGGATTAAACATCTTGCTAAATTGGTACGTTGTAATTGTCCCGTTGAAAGATTTTCAATTCTTTGATTTTTGAATTCTTCCATACCCAATTTTTCTACAATGACATTTATTCTTTCATTTAATACTTTTTTATCTAATCCATAATATTCTCCACACATAGTTAATAATTCTACTGGAGATATATCCTTATATATCTTAGTATTACCAGATAAGAATGCTATTTCTTTTTTGATTTCTATAGCATTATTTTTATAGTTCATACCATCTATTTCTACAGTACCTTCAGTTGGTTCCATGATACCTGCTAAAATTCTAAGTAATGTAGTTTTACCAGCTCCATTAGGTCCTAATATACCCAATATCTTTCCCTCTTTAACTTTAAAAGATATTCCATCATCTGCAAAGAATTCTATCTTTTTGTTATGAGAATCTTTTTTTGTAAATTTTTTTCTAATGTTTTCTACTTCTATCATATTCCTTCATCCTATCATATTGTACATACATGTATTGAGTTTTATTTTCTAATCTAAAATAATGAACAATATAGAATAATAAAACGATCATTAATATTAAAAAGACTATTAAAAATAACCAACTAATACACATTAAAACACCAAATATAATAGTATAAATAGCATAAAATAATGTTACTAGTAAGTGAATTAGTCTTTCGTGTTGAAAAAATTGAATCTTTATTAGATGTTCCTCAATGTCTTCTTTAGATATTTCTTTCTTTTCTAATTTTTTATCAATTTCATCAATATACTTATATACATAATCCTTCATGTTTATCACTTAGTTAATTATATCATATTTATTTATAAATAAAATATTAAATATTGTTTGTAAATTAGGCACAAAATTGTTTGACATTAATCCATTCTTTGATATAATATTCTTGCATTTTAATTGGCAGTGTTTTTAACCTGTTTTAATGTGTTTATTAGATATAAAGTATTTAGGACTGCCCTAAAGAAATTAAATTAAACTCCCTAAAACAAAGTTAAGACAAAGACGTTATTTTGTAATACTACGAAAGGAGAATAAAAATATGGCTAGATATACAGGACCTGCATATAAGAAATCAAGAAGATTAGAATTTTCTACATTAGAGAATGGAAAAGATCTTGCAAGAAGACCTTATGCTCCAGGACAACATGGAAATGATAGAAAAAGAAAATTAAACGAATACGGAATCCAATTACAAGAAAAACAAAAAGTTAGAATTCTTTATGGATTAACTGAAAAACAATTCAGAAAAGTATTTGATAAAGCTTCAAGTATGAAGGGTATCGCTGGTGAAAATTTACTTATGTTATTAGAATCTAGATTAGATAACATGGTATATCGTATGGGTATGGCTAGAACAAGAAGAAGTGCAAGACAAATTGTTAACCATGGACATATTCTAGTAAATGGAAACAAAGTTAATATTCCTTCATATACTTTAAAAGTTGGAGATGTTGTTTCTGTTAAAGAAAACTCATTAAATCATCCAGCAATTCTTGATGCTATTGAAGCAACAGTATCTAATCCTGCTTGGATTGATATGGATAAGAAAAAATTAACTGGTAAATTCGTTAGACTTCCTGAGAGAAGCGAACTTAATCCAGAAATTAATGAACAACTTATCGTTGAATTCTACAATAGATAGTAGATTAAGCATTCTTAAGTCATTAAGAATGCTTTTTTTATGCATATTTTGTTCTTTTTTTACAATTATTATGGTATTATACTTCTAGGTGATTTTATGAGAGAACTAAGTGAACAAGAACTAGTTAGAAGAGAAAAATTAAAAAATGTAGAAAGACCATATCCTGATAAATATGATACTACTCATACAATAACAGAAGCTAGAAATTTACCTGATGGTACAAAAAATGTACGTATAGCTGGTAGAATTGGCTTTATGAGAAAAATGGGTAAATTATCATTTTTCAAGATTAGAAATATAGAAGATGCCATCCAATTACAATTCAAAGTAGATGTACTAGGTGAAGAAAAATATAATCAAATGAAGACCATGTTTGATTCTGGAGATTTTATTGGTGCTCAAGGTGAAGTTATTACTACACAAACTGGTGAGAAATCATTATTAGTTGAAGACTTTACTTTCTTAGGAAAAGCATTAAGACCCCTTCCAGAAAAATTCCATGGATTACAAGATATTGAAATTAAGTATCGTGAAAGATATGTTGATTTAATAATGAATGAAGATTCTAGAGAACTATTCCTAGGAAGAAGTAAATTCTACTACTTCTTAAGAAAATTTATGTTTGAAAACAAATTCCTAGAAGTTGAAACACCAATTGTTCAAACTGCAGTATCTGGAGCTAGTGCAAAACCATTCTTTACTCATCATAATGCACTTGATATTGATTGCAATTTAAGAATTGCTCCAGAATGTTATTTAAAGGAATGTAATGCTGCTGGCTATGAAAGAGTATACGAAGTTGCTAAGTGTTTTAGAAACGAAGGTATGGATCCTCAACACTTACAAGAGTTTACACAAATAGAATGGTATGCTTCTTTCTGGAATTTCGAAGATAATATTGAATTCTTCAAAAAGTTTATAAGAGAAACTGCTTTATACTTAAAGGGAACAACAAAAATTAATGTTGGTGACAAGACTATCGACTTAGGCGGAGAATGGAATAGAGTTAATTATGTTGAAGCTTTAACTAAAGAATTAGGATTTGATTTCTTATCTATTGAAGATCCTGAAGAATTGA
>Ga0247610_10003729_pt1 | contig 16553 bp, 20 predicted proteins | sample 174DNAGHGhighgp2_FD_193483 | JGI IMG/M metagenome (GOLD analysis project Ga0247610, IMG submission 193483) | Sheep rumen microbial communities from Palmerston North, Manawatu-Wanganui, New Zealand - 1742 DNA GHGhigh gp2 | ecosystem: Host-associated > Mammals > Digestive system > Stomach > Rumen... | reverse complement strand
GAGCCGTAGCCGGAGCCGTCGCCGAAGCTTTTAATCCATTTTCTAAACTGTTCTTCTACGCTTTCCATATTTTTACACCGTCAATACTTTTTGCCGCTTTATCTGTAACAGATAAAATTTCCAGAACGTTAAAAATAATAACTTCTGCAACTGTGATAGGAAATTTGCAATTCTCAGGTCTTGAAGTTCCTTCCTGAGCAAGCTGCGAAAGACTAGCCGCGCCATCCCAATACCACAAGCGACGTGCATTCTTTAAAGTTGCTGTAGTACCTTCAATTTTTTCAACTTCTCCAAAAAATACTCCAGCTCCATTTGCTCTAACAATTTTTCTTGTTTCCATTTTAAAAAACTCCTTATATTTTTTTAAGATTATTTTTACGCATAACCCTTTGTTTTTCCATTACCTTGACAAAAGAACGGAGATACGTATATAATACACACGATTTCTACTCCGTAGTTTTCAAAGGCCGTCTGCACTGTCGTTTTAGCAGGCGGCCATCTTTTTTTTATGCTATTTTCTGATATTCAGCTTCATAACTTTTAAGGCTGTTTTGAGCTTCAAGAAGTTCCTTCTGATACATTTCCTGGTAATAACCTGAAATATAAATTGCAATCTGTTTTTCACAGTATTTAATTTTTGACTTCATATCTTTGATTCTTGAATAAATTGCCGATTTTTTACAGGCGTTGAAATACTTGTTTAATGGCGTAACTGCAACGTGATCCGTTTCAAAATAATCTTCGCGGCTGTCTGTATCATTTGTTACAGTTCCAAGTTCTTCTGGAAGAGTTCCACGTCCGTAATCTCTAGCATAAACCCAAACGCAGTTAGATAAATTGTCGATTGAAAAATAACAAGGAATGTAATTATCGTTTACTTTGATTCCGTTAAGTGTGATTTTCATATTTCTACTCCTTAGAGGTGTCGTTCCTCTTGATGTTTTAAATAATAGCACGCTTTTATATTATTGTCAATAATAAAAAACAAAAAAAATATTTTATTTTAAGCGGTATTTTATCCTGCGATATTCTTTGTAAACTTTGCTCCCCATATATTTATCTTTCTTTTATTGTACTCCATAAATGCCTTGCTTCTAATCCTAACTTATTTGCATATCTTTTCACAGTTCTTGGATGTACATTTAATCTGCTTGCTATTTCATTTAATGTTTTTGTTTTATCGCTCCATAGTGAAATAAACAAACATTTATCGAACATTGAATATTTATTTCCGCCTGCTCTTATTTTAACGTTGTTATTTTTTAACAATCTGAAAATAGTAGTAGAAGAAACATTATACATTTTTGCAATTTCAGATGTTGATTTTCCGTGCATATACAGATCTGTAATATACTCAATATCTTCTGACCTGTTTATATAATTTCCGTTTCCACCATTCGTTGAGTTGTATCCTTTTTTATATGAATTATATTTTTTTATATAAAATATTTCTCTTTCAAAAAGTTTTTCGACAGGAATCTTATCTTCTAAGAGTTCAACATAAAAGTTAGAAACTCCATAAAAGTTAAGTGCATTATAAAGTTTATAATTTCTTTTTGTTCTACAACTCGGTTTACAATGTTGTAAAAATCGTTGTTTATATCCATTTGTTGTTTGGCCGATATAAACTAAATCATTTATTTTGTTTTTAATAATGTAAATCTGTCCTGTTTTCATTTTACAAACTCCTTATCAGCCCCGGAATTCCCGGGGCTAAAGTTTCTAAGCAACTTCTGCAAAGTTTGTTGCAAACATTCTTGCGATTATCCATTTCATTCTGTCAGCTGAACAGAACGGAACCTTTACTGATCCGCATTTTGATTCGTTTTCAAAAACTGCAATATCAAAAAGTTCATTCTGCTTGCAAAGAACGATTTCTTTTTTTTTGTCTTTGAAAAGCACATAACAATCATCTACGTCATTTACAAGATTCTCAGCTTTTTCAATATTTGCTTCTGTCGCCTTGCTGATAGTGTCATAATCGTACTGAACAAAGATGTAAGTATTTCCGCCCGAAAGAATTTCTCCGGAATACTGGTCATAGTCGATAGATTCAAATTTCATGCAGGCTTTTTCGATAGCCTTAATATCACAGGAAAGGTCTTTTACTTCGATTCTTGTTTCGTCTGAATATCCGCAGATTCTGCTTCTAACGGAAACCTGTCTTGAATTGTAGCCAAGTTTTTTGATTTCAGCTCTGATTGCTGCACTTCTTTCTTTGTTTGTCATAATCTACTCCTTGCGGCTGTCGTTCCGCGTTTATGTTTATAATATATATCTTAATTATAAAAATGTCAATAACTTTTATCAAAATAAATCTAATTTTTTCTGTTTTTATCTAATTTTTTTGATACGGTCTTAAACACCGTATATACGGTGTCGAACGGTGTTCAACACCGTTAAATAACTCTTAACTCTAAATACTTAACTCTAAATTTAAATTTAAACATATACTCTTAATACTTAACGGCAAAATGCCGAAAATATTTTTTTTTATTTTTTTCACTTCCGCTATTGACAAATAACAAAAAGTGGTTATAAACTGAAAACAACTTCGGAACGGAAAAGCAGCTCCTCCTGTAATTTCTTTCAAAGTTAAACGCTGATTGCCGGCAGCGTGTAAAACAGTAGTGGGAACTTTAGAACCTGGAAACATTTCAACAGGATAAGCCGCCGGCGGGCTTCTTCTGTAGTTTACAGGTTCTTTTTTTTAGGGGGAAAAATGGAATATCCAAAAAAACTAATTGCAAGTTTTGCAAAAGGTAAAATTACAAAGAAGGAATTCGAGCGGATGTTTGCAGAGTATCAGCGTTTAAACGGCGTTGATTTTTTCTGCCGGGGCTTCGGAGATTCAGACGGTTTGTATGTAACTTATCGCGGACAAAAGGCAGTTTTAAAAAACGGGATCCTGCAATGGTCATACGGAAAAATAAAGACTGCAAAAAATCTTTTTGAATTCCGCCGTAAAATAGACGCGCAAATTTTAGGTGAGAAAAGATGAGAAAAAAAACTGATATTCTTGAAAAGGGAATTAAGGAATCTTCTGTTCTGAAGCAAGTTGAAGAATGGTTGACGCTTCATCGCTTCTGGCACATGAGATGTAACAATTCAGCAGGCAAGGCGCAGAGCGGGATGTTCATGCGCTCCTTTACTTGTAACGGTCATCCGGTCAAGGGCGTCTCTGATATTTACGCAATTAAAGACGGTGTAACATTTTGGATTGAGTGCAAGAGGCCCGTTGGCGGTGTCTTATCAGTAGACCAGCGGAACTTTCTTGACGCGATGAATAGAAACGGAGCTGTAGGAATTGTGGTCAATTCCATCGAGAGCCTTGAGAATCAACTTAAAGAAGCCGGGGTAAATTATGAATGATGTAATAGACTTTGACGAACTTAGAGAAAAAATTGAACCTGTATTTATTGACATGGAAAACGACATAAAAGAAACGGAGTAAGAAAAAAATGGCAGAATTATCAAGAGTTATCTGGAAACCAATTCCGGGAACGTGCGGAATTTACGAAGTAAGTAATTTTGGAGAAATCAGGGATAAAACAACAAAAAGACTGCTGCATATAAGCTGTAATTCAAAAGGTTACGCAATTGTAAATATGCAGAGGAAACTTTATAAAGTTCATAGGATTGTAGCTGAAAGTTTTGTAAAGAAACCAAAAACAGAAAAACCATTGCAGATTGACCATATAGACCGAAACAGAATGAACAATGATTCAAAAAATCTGCGCTGGGTAACTGCTGCCGAAAACAGAAAAAACACCGGGAACCGTGCAAAATATCAAACACACGCTGGAAAAAAAATAAAAAGAATCAGCGTTGAAACTGGGGAAGAAGTTATTTTCAAAACCTTAACGGAAGCGGCGCGGAGCGTAAAAATGGGGCTTTCAACAATCCGCGAACGGTTACAGTCTGGAAGCCCGACCAAAAACGGATATAAATTTATATATATAGACTAGGAGAAAAAAAAGAAAATGCCGGAAAATGAAATCAAACAGTTTGCTGAATTAGTTGTTGAAATGAGACGGACACAGAAAGAATACTTTAAATTCCGCAATTATACCGTTATGCAGAAATCGAAAATACTTGAAAAGGAAGTTGACGAAAGAGCTGCTGAAATCCTGAAAGGTTTTAATAAGGATGTAGAAAACCAACCTGATTTATTCGGAGAATCTTAATGGCAGAATTTAAACTTCGCTATCATCAGCAGAAAATTGTAGATGCCTGCCGTGATATTTTAGGCGGTGAAGAAATTAAGGAAATTGTCTTATCAGTAACGCCGGGAGGTGGAAAATCTTTCGTTCCTGTAATTCTTGCGGAAAACCTTATTCCGACAATTGCGGACCGTATCTGCTGGGTAGTTCCCAGAAATGCCCTTAAATATCAGGGCGAAGGCGAATTTGCAGATCCAAGATGGAATACTGCAAAAAGAATCCGCGCAGCTGATAACGGCTCTGATTTGTCGCGCGGGCTTGACGGTTACGTTACGACGTACCAGGCAATCGGACAGAATCCTGAATGTCACAAAACTGAATTTGAAAGACATAAATACATTTTATTTCTTGACGAGTGCCATCATGTAGCACAAGGTTCCATGTGGCATAAGGCTCTTGCACCGCTTGTAAAAAATGCCGTTATAGTTGTAAAGGCGTCAGGAACTCTTTCAAGAGGTGACGGAAACAAAATTGCGTTCATGCCTTACACAGAAAATCACGTTGATTTGAGCAATGTTCCGGGGCGGCACGTGATTATTTACGGCAGAAATAAAGCTATTGCAGACGGTGCAATAATGCAGGTAAAATTCAGAACTGTTGACGCTGAAGCTGAATGGGAAGAACTTGACGGATCAAAGGGAAATTCTAAACTGTCAGGCGAAGAAAGTGCAAAGGCTTTATTTACGGCCCTAAGAACTGAATTTGCAGATTATCTTCTGGATTCAGCACTTGAAGAATTTCGCATTATGCGCTCAGAGTATGAAAATGCAAAAATGCTTGTTGTTGCTCCTAATATCGAAATTGCAAAAGCATACTGGTCACATCTTGCAGATTCAGGATATGAAACAAGGATTGCAACAAGTGAAGATACGCCGCAGGCAAGAAGAAACCTTGATGATTTCAAAAGCGGAAAATACCGCGTGTTGGTAACGGTTGCAATGGCTTATGAAGGATTGAATGTTCCTGAAGTTTCTGTTATATGTTGTTTGTCGCATATTCGTTCAGTTCCATGGCTTGAACAGTGTTTTGCGCGTGCAAACAGACTGGCTCCAGGGAAAAAACGTGCTATTGTTTTTGCTCCGGCAGACTGGAGCTTCAAAAAAGCGGTCAAGATGATAAAAAATGAAGAGCTTGTGCCGCTTAGTGATGGACAGGGGGACTTGTTCCAGAAGGACGAAAAGAGCGAGGGAAGCGGAACCGGACAGGCTCGTCCCTGGATAATTCCTCTTTCATCAACGGCAGAAGGTGCGGAAGGTAACAGAATTGAAATCAAGCCTGATTTACCGCCTTGTCCGCCGTCAGAAATGGAAAAAATACTGCGCAAAAACATCAATTCAATTATTGAGGGTTATCTTGCGACAGTAAGACCGGGAAGCAAACAGACATACAGCAGAATGTTATACAGAAGATTGCGTCTTGTAGTTCCGAAGCCTATTGCCGAAATGACCGGAAAAGAACTAGAAAAAGTCTGGATATGGCTGAAAAAGGAATACGGAAATAAATAGGAGCGAAAAAATGGAGATAGATGATGAATATGGCTACAAAGAAGTTAATCCTGTTTGTATAGAGGCAAGCGGAATTGTAACAAACGTAATGCAAAAAAGGTTGAGTTGTGCAAAATGAGATACGGCACTTGTTATAAAGGCAGTAAGAACGGAATTGCGGAATGGGTATATATGAACTTTCCGAAACTTACGAATTTTTACGACTTATTCGCTGGAGGATGTGCAATAACTCAAATTGCACTGATGAGGCAGGATTTTAAGAATTATTTTTGTAACGATATTGATCCTGACGGAATTAATTTATTTTTAGACGCAATACATGGAAAATACAAAAATGAAACAAGATGGATTTCAAGAGAAGATTTTTTCCGGCTGAAAGACAAAGAGCCTTATATAAAATATGCCTGGAGCTTCGGGAATAACGGCAGGGATTACCTTTACTCAAAAGAAATAGAACCTTATAAAAAAGCGTGGCATTATGCCATATTTTTCCACGATTATTCACTTGCGAAAGAGCTTGGGCTGAATCTTGAAAGCATTGAACCGATACAAAATATTTACGACAGATATATTGCAACAAAGCGTTTAACCGAGTATATTATACAGGACGAAAATATAACGCGGTCAATTAATTTTGAACGACAGCAGCAGCTTGAGGCTCTAAATCGCCTTCAAAGCCTTCAAAGCCTTCAAAGCCTTCATTCCGATTATTCTGATGTTTTGATAAAAGCTGATTCAGTTCTTTACGCAGATCCGCCATATTTTAATACAAATTCTTACGGCAAAAAAAATCAGAATACTTTTGATTATGAACGTTTTTATTCCTGGTGCAGAAAGCAGAAAGAAATCCTGATAATTTCAGAATATTATATGCCCGAAGATTTTATAGTTATAGACGAAATTGAAAAGCCAGTAATGATGAATTCGGGCGCGGCTTTAAAGGTAATGGAAAAACTTTTTATTCCGGCACATCAAAAAGATTTATGGGAAAAAATAAAACCGAGAATCTACAAACAGACTGAATTTGACTTTTACTAAAAAAAAATAAAAAAACATTGTAAAAAGTTATTGACAAATCAAAAGTATAATGCTATTATAAAACTATGAAGGGTACGACAGCCCTTGAGGAGTAGGAATATGACAACATTTACACAAATCGAAAACGCTTACAACAATTCAACACTTAACAACAACCTTTTTGAAAAGGCTGTAAAATCTTTAGCCGTAAAATCTTACAAAGACGGCTCTAGTCTTTGTTTTCTTTTTGCAGACAATTCAGAATTGAGCTGTGATTCCTTAGATCCTTTCAATCTTAACTATGCAACTTTTGTATCAAGTGATTTGTCACTTGTTGCAGAACTTAAAAAAATCGCTTAATTTTTAATGCCCCGGAAGTTCGGGGCTGGAGATGAAAAAAATGAAAGTAACGATAGATGACGTAAACGCCTTTATAAATCAATTTATCTTTAACCTCAAAAATGATTTGTCGGAAGAAAACATAAAAATTACGCTTTATCAAAATTTTTATGAGATAAACCAAAAATCAAACCTTCCCGTAGTCCAGAACGAATTTGAAAGAAACTGGGTGCAGAAATTTTTTATCGCGAAAAAAACAGAGGGGCTTTCCGTGCGCTCCATACAGCTCTATGCTAGTATTCTTTCACAGTTTTCAGCATTCATCAAGAAAGATATAACTGAATGCACTACTGACGACATTCGCTATTTTCTTCTTACTTTGCAGAAAAAAGGCGATCAGGAAGCGACTGTGCTCAACAAAAAAAGGGGACTTTCATCTTTTTACAATTTTCTTGTTCAGGAAAACGTAATAGATAAAAATCCAGTACACGCGATTAAATCGGCAAGACGTAGAAAAAAGGTTTTTCAGCCTCTGGATGATATGCAGATAGAAATTATGAGGGACGAGGCAATGAGTGAAAGAGACCGGGCAATTATTGAGTTGTTTCTGTCTACAGGAATGCGAGTCGGAGAACTTTGTAACATGAACATAGAGGATGTTGACTTTGAGAATCGGCAGTGCATAGTCCTTGGCAAGGGAAACAAAGAAAGAATATGTTATCTTAATGCCAAGTCGATTTTCTATATCAAGAAATATTTAAAGACAAGAGACGACATGAATCCGGCTCTGTTCGTAGCGCTGCAGAAGCCGCATGACCGGCTTAAAATATCAGGGGTCGAGATATTTCTTAGGAAGCTCGGAAAGAAGCAGAATGTTAGAATTCATCCGCATAAGCTAAGGAGAACGACCGCAACGACGGCAATTAACAGGGGTATGCCGATTGAGCAAGTTCAGAAACTTCTCGGCCATGAGTCAATATCGACGACAACGATATATGCTGCCGTCAATCAGCAAGCGGTAAAAGAATCTCATGACAAGTTATTATGATTTATTTTGATAAAAGTTATTGACAATATATTTTATTTATGCTATATTTATTGTGTTAGCAAGTACGACAGCTTGCAAGGAGTAGAAAATTATGAATATCAGAACTTTCAGCACAAAGAAAGAAGCATTAGACTTCATTGCAAAAATCGACACAGGAATCTATTATCTCAGCCATGGGGAATATGGACGCCCCAATTACAAAGCCAGAAAAATCAGAGGAAAGAATGAATACGGCGTAAAAGCTGAATATTTTTTCTTTCCGGGAACCTTCAACGCAAAAAAATACGGGTATCTTACATGGGAAGAAACCTATAATATTGACTAAATTTTAAATCAGCCCCTTCGGGGACAAGGAGTAGAATATGCCGGAAACGACAAACAAAAGGGTAAGAATCAACTTATCCGAAACTGCAAAAGGTTTGATTCAGTGGGATATAATAGCTGAATTTGAAACCGTTGAAGAAACAAAAAAAGCTCTTGCAGAAGCAATTGACGCTGCAAGAGAAGTTATCAAAGAAAAAGGCTTGACGGAGGTATCACAATGAGCGAAGAAAACGGAAATGTAACTAAGGCTTTAACAGTCTTGAAAGACGCTGTAAAGGCAGGCGCACTTGCCTTTGTAACTAAAGAAGATTGTATGGCTGTAACTCCATTGTATAAGCCGGAGATTACTGTAATTCAGCTCAGGCTTCCAGCCGATAAGAACGACCAGAACGCAGATGTTTATAACATCAGCGGAAAATATATGCCTAAGCGTGAAATCGTTGACAGAATCGGAGAAGCTACAGGGCTTATCTTTATTCACGAAGGCTGCAAGACCTGGACAGAAACATACGACGATGATATAGCCGGAAAAAGAATGGTTTATGTTTCAGAACAGCAGGCAAAGAAAAGAATGTCTGACGGCAGCTGGAGAACTTCTTCTGTTCAGGCTTATGAGTTTGATCCTGTAATGCGTGCAATGCTTGATTACAATGTAACAGAACTGAACGCTCAGACAAAGCAGACTAAAAACAAATGGGGCAAAACTTTAGCTCAGACAATTTTGGAATATACCAAGGTTGCAAGACAAAGAGCAGAGACAGGAGCGCGCCTTAGAGTTATCCGCGAGCTTACAAATATGCCGACAGCCTTTTCAGCCGACGACGCAAAAAAGCCGCTTGTTTTCGGTAGATTTGCACAAAACACAGATTACATCTTGCAGACCAAAGAAGGCCGTGCAATGGCTTCGGCTCAGGCTCTGGGTGTAGATGTTGCTTCTCTTTTCGGCGGCAGAAGAATTGAAACCGAAGAAAAGCCTGCTCAGATAGAAACCGCTCCGGCGGCTGCACTTTCTGAAACTGAAACTTATGAAGATGTATCTTATGAGGGCGCAGAAGAAGCCTTTGATTCAAACGGCACTGAAAACCTTGCAGAAAAGGCCGCTCAGATTGCAACAGAAGATTTTGACGCGCTTACACAGACATTGCGCGAATGGTGCAACACTTACAAAGATAAACTTGACGGAAAACTTAAAACAGGTGTAAACCCTTATCAAATAGCAATGGAAGAACTTGATCCTAACAACTTTAACGCTTCCGTTGAAACAAGAAAAGCCATGATTCAGAGAGTTAAAGACTTTTTAAAAATCAGGGGGATTGAATTATGAAAATAGCTCATGTTGCTGACCTGCATTACTGCAAGGAACACCAGGACGAAGCTCTGACTTCACTTGATTTTTTACTTGATGAAATCAAGAAGAATCCTGTTGACCTTGTTGCAATTGCCGGTGATATATCGGACGCTTCCATGCTGAACACAGAGGCAAGCGGATTTAACGGTCTTGTAACATCAATCCAAAATCTTGCAGACACTGCTCCTGTTGTGATGATTTACGGAACGCCTTCACACGATACAGACGGAAGCCTTGAAGTTTTCAGAAAAATTAAGGCAAAGAATACGATTACAATTCTGGAAGCTGCAAAGCCTTATTTTCTGGAAAACGGAAAAGTTGTTGAAACGTCTACAGCCCCGGAAGCCTTGTTATTTGGAATTCCAGAGCCAAGGAAAAAGTACCTGCTTGCGAATGCGACTGCAGGAAAGGACGAGACCGAAGGCGCAATAAGAGACGCAATGCAGAAAGTCTGCTTTCTGCTTGCTTCAATCCGCCGGGAATATTCAAATATTCCTTGTGTCATGCTCTATCATGGTGATATTGCCGGAAGTTCTTTACAGAATGACCGGACAATTGAGAGGGGAACAGGAATTGCAATTTCAATCGATGAACTATCTTCGATTGGTGCAGATTATTATGCGCTAGGACATATCCACAAGCCGCAGCAAGTAGGAAAACTTCCGGCTTATTATGCCGGAAGTATCTATCCGAAAGACTTCGGCGAAACTCACAAAGCAGGGTTCAATTTTGTAAAGATTGAACCTGGAAAAGAAGCAGACGTTCAGCGTGTAGATTTTCCACATCCGCAGAATATAAAGATTGAGGGCGGATGTGATGTAAAATTTGATGATGAATACTTTGGAAAACGTGTATGGGTAGAAATTACCTGCTCAAAAGAAGAACGCGTTTTGCTTGACGAAGACAAGATTCTTTCTGAACTAAAAAAACACGGAGCAGTAGAGGGAAGCCGTGTTACAATCAACGAAATTCCTACGGAAACAGTAAGAGCTGCTGAAATTACGGAAGCCTGCGGAGTTTCTGAGAAATTCAAGGTATGGGCTTCAAATACAGGACTTGAACTTAAAGATTCTGTTTTGCAGAAAATTGCCGAACTTGATACAGAAATTTCAAAAGGAAATGCAAAAGCACAAGGGGCTTGGGAGCTTGTATCTCTTAAATTACGCGGATCAATTGGAATTTATAAGGGAATCGGCAAGGATGAAATTGCAATAGATTTTGATTCTTACGATTCAGGACTTATTGCGCTGACCGGCGAAAACGGAAAAGGAAAAACAACGCTTATTGAAAACTGTCATCCTTATCCGCAGTTGCTTACGAGAAAAGATAAGCTCCAGGAACAATTCAGACTGCGCAACAGTTTCCGCGAAGTTATCTACCGCGACAGAGATTCTAAGCGCATGGTTAAATGCCTTATACAGATTGACGGAGAAACAAAATCAGGATCATGTAATTATTTTGCTTATACATCAGACGATAACGGCAAAACATGGAATGCAGTTCCTGAAGTTGACAAGAACCTGAAACCTTATGAAGATTTTATTGCTCAGACGTTCGGCCCGATAGAATTGTATTTGCGAACAGCTTTTATAACACAAAGGCCGACAAAGAATCTTCCTGACCTGACAGACGCTACTGCTGGAGAAAAGAAAACTCTTTTTGTTGAACTTGCCGGAATTGACTATTTACAGAAATTTGCGGATGCTGCAAATGAAAAAGTAAAATCAAACGAAAATCTTGTACATGATTCAGAAATAAAAATACAGATGTTGGAATCAACTCTGAACCGTAAAACAGAAATTGAAGAAAGCCTTCTTAAATCTGAAATATCGGTGAAAGAAAAACAATCTGAACTTGATAAGATTATCGAAAACGGAAAAGCTGCAAGAGAAAAGTTAAACGAAGCTCAGGAACGATACAATGCCGAAAAGGAACGCGGAAAGAAAGAAGTTGAACTTCAGGAAGATGTAACAAAACTTGAAGTTGAAATTTCTGGAATTGAAAAAGAGATTTCAATAAATCAGACCGCCGCAGAAAAAAGAGCCGAAAACGAAAAGATAATAGCTCAATACGAAGATTTGCAGAAAGTTCTTGCAGACGAACAGAAAAAAAGAGCTGCAATAAATGAAGCAAATTCAAAAAAAATGAGCGAATATCTACAGAAAAAGTCCGAATTTGACGCAAAAAAGGGCGAAATTCAGCAATATATCGACGGTTTTAAGGCTGAAAAGAATTCTGTTGAAAAAAATATTCTAAGTGCGGAAAATGAAATCAAATTCAAGGAACGTGATTTAGCTGAAATTTCTGATATATGCCCGACTTGCGGACAGAAATTGCCGGCAGAAAAGATTGCCGAACTTAACGCAAAAAGAGAAGAAGCAGAATCTGCCGTAAAAATTCTTGAAGAAAAAATATCTGAAAATAAGCAGAAACTTGGTGAAACAGAAAAGAAAATCACGGAGCTTGAAACTGAAATTTCAGAACTTGCGTTTTCAGAGCCTGCAAAGCCTGTTCAGGACGTATTTGATTCTACGATTGAAAACAAGGCAAATGCAGAGCTTCAGACAATCGACATAAATAAAGCAAAATCAGAGCTTGAAACTGCGAAAACATCCGCAATCAGAAACGAAGGTTTAATCGTACAGATTTCTGACAAGAAAAAACTTCTTGAGAATGCAAATGTTATGCTCAGAGAAAATCAGGCAAAGCGAAACGATAAAGCCGGAATTGAATTTGACGAAGCGCAGACTAACCTTGATGAAGTAACCAGAGAATATACAGCTTTGAAAGAAAAGATTGCAGCCTTAAACGCGACAATTGAAGCAGATAAAAAGACGCTTGCAGAAATTGCCGAAAGTGAAAAGGAACTTGAAAAAGTAAAGAAAGATTCTGTAAAGGCAAAATTTGAAGTTACAGAATGGGAACTTGTTTCAAAGGCATTTGGCAAGGACGGAATACAGGCTCTTGAACTTGACGCACTTGCACCTGGTATTTCTGAAACTGCAAACAGAATCTTAAAATCAGGCTATGGAGACCGATTCTCTATAAGCATAGAAACAACAAGAATCGGTGGTTCCGGCAAAAAAACAAAGCAGATAGAAGATTTCAAAATCATGGTAAATGATAACGGTGATGTAACAACTCTTGAAAACAAGAGCGGCGGTGAATCTGTGTGGATAAAGCGAGCTATATATGACGCTTTTGCAGTTATCCGCAGAAGAAATACAGGATTTGCATTTCTTACCTGTTTCCAGGATGAAACAGACGGTGCACTTGACGCTTCCGCAAAAACTGCTTATTGTCGAATGCTTGAGGCAAGCCATGACGCTGCAAAGTTACGTCATACAATAATCATAACTCACTCAAACGAAGTAAAAGCAATGATTGAACAGAAAATTGCAATGGAGAGCTTATAAAGCTCAAGGAGTAGAAACAATGGAAACAATGAGCCAGTTAAGGGATTGGGTTGAAAAACCTATCATAAATGCAATGCAGCTTTATGCCGGATATGTAAAGGAAGGTTCTATATCGAAGAAAAGGGCAAAAGAACTACTTGAAGAATACGGAGCTTTAATCTGTTTTCTTGACAGTTCGATTGAAGACCAGAAATCAAAAAAAATGATAACTACTTACAGGCGTGATTTAATCAATCTTGCCAAAAACACTATTGAGTCTATAGGCGAAGAACAGGAGCAGAAAAATGGAAACAAGAAAGATTAAAATTTCTGAAATCGAAATGAACGAGGACAGAACCGAAGGCGGAAAAGGTGACATTGATTCACTTGCAAGAAACCTTGAAAAGTACGGTCAGATTAACGCCGTAACTGTGGTGAAGGCTTCTGTAGACAGTGACTTTATTTACCGGATTATCGCCGGTCGCAGGCGCGTGACTGCTGCAAAATCACTTGGCTGGGAAGAAATTCGCGCCGATGTATACGAAGTTGATGAAATCAGCGCGGAAAGTGAAGAAATGATTGCACTTTCAGAAAATGCGGCCCGCGAAGAAATGAACGCTATTGATGAGGGTATTCTTTACGCAAATGAACTTAAGAAGGGAACTCCAGTTGAAGAACTTGCAGCTTTATTCTGCCGCAATAAAAAAACAGTTTACCAGAGGGCCAAACTTGCTTCATTAATCCCTGAAATGAGGGAACTTTATAAGGCTGAAAAGCTGCCACTTCACATTGCTGCAATGGCGGCTGAACTACCCGAAGAAGCTCAAAAAAAATGTGCCGATAAATGCAAGGAAAAAACATGGGGAACTCTTTCAGAATGGGAAGTCAGGGCAATTGTTTCAGAAGTTTCCGAAGATTATGTAAATAAACTTGGTGAATGTAAATCATGCGAAAACTGCCCGAAACGAACGCGCTATTCTGACAAAACCTTGTTCCCTGAACTTGCAGAAACCTGCGACAGATGTTTGGATCATGGATGTTTCCTGAAGAATTACAAAGAATTTATTGAAAATGAATTTGAAAAGTTCAACAAGAAAACCGGCGGTGCAAAATATAACCGTGTCGTAACAGCAGAAAAGATTCCTGATAATCTTGATTTGAGCTTCAAAATTGTTGAGATTTCAGAAGATGAAGAAAATCTTACAGATATTACGCCGGAAGAAGATATAGGAATAAAGGCAAAACTTGAAGCTCTGAAAAAAGTTGAGTTTGTACCTTGCTGGAACGGAAAATCTTTTGAAGTTGTAGAACTTGCAAAAGTAAAAGACATAAAATCTGTATATGAGGATAAGGAAGAGAAAAAAGAACCGACTGCATGGGAACTTTCGCAGCTTAAAGAAATTGAAGATGTATGCAGATGTCTTTCAGACGAAAGAAAAAAGCCTGTTCTTGAAAATTATTCTAACTGGTGGGAAACAAGAAGAAATATAAATGACAGTTTTGAAAAAAAACTGAAAGAAGCCGTATTTACAGACAGCGACGATAAAATTCTTGATAAGGAACAGATTGCGCTTATTGTTCTTCTGAACTGTCAGATAAACGAGCTTAAAGAACTTCCGGGATTTGATAAGGATGTAAAGCCTTATTCTTTTGATGAATTTGAAAAACTCTTGAAAGTAAACCGCAGTCTGCTTCTAAGAACTATGGTTAAATCGCTTTTAAGTGGTTATAGGGCAAAACCTGGAATTTCAAATATTGAAGAATCTGAATGGCAGAGAATTTTTGAATGTCTGGATATTGACCTTGCGGCTATAAGGGATAATTCTGTAAGGGAAGTTCTAGGAATAGCGGAAGAAAATTCTAAAAAATCAGAAGAAGATTTTGATGAAGATATTGAAAAATTCGGCGTTATTGATGATAATATAGACTAAATAAAAGGCCGCCAGACGACAGGCGGCTGATAAACGGAGTAGAAAAATGAAACGTTATATTTCAACATCATTCTGGGATGATGAATGGGTTATGAGCCTTGACTTCACAGAAAAAGGCTTGTATTTATATCTCCTCACAAACTCTCTTACAAATATCGCCGGAGTTTATAAACTTCCAAAAAAACGAATGATTTTTGATACAGGCTTGGAAGAAAAGCAGGTTGAGAAAATCATGCAGAAATTTGAGGATAACGGTAAAGCCTACCGACATGGCGAATACATAGTTCTTCCGGCATGGCCACATCATCAGAAATGCACAAACGCAAACATTCAGAAAGGAATTTCACGGATTTTAAAAGAACTTGACCATGAATTAATTGAGTTTCTTGCTCAGGTTGGTTATCGTTATCCGCTTGAAGAATTCTTAGGTTTTTCTGAAGAAACAATTATAGAAAAAGCAGATGATCAAAAAATGTCGGAAGAACAGAAACTTTTCTTAAAGTTATGGCATACGACTAAAGACAAAGACGGGATCTGTATATTCCAGGTAACAGCTCCGATTGAAAATCCTAGAGACTGGAAACGATATTGGGAAGAATCAAAACCAACAAAAGAACAGATTGAAAAAGCCTTTGCAAACTTTGCAGAAGGAATCAATTCCGGTGCAATTCAAAGAAGATGGATTCCTGCAACTCCAGACCGCTTTGTCTTAAAAGGCGGGATTTCGCGCTATCTTGAACCTGTTGCAAAAGACGAACCAAAGAAAGTTGAAAAAAACTACATGGAAGGAAAACTTAGACTTGGAGAGTAAGAATGGAAAATATAAAATGTACACAAAATGATTTACTTTTTAACACAACCAAAAAAACTTTTATCTGTGATAAACACGGGCGTGTTGAGTGTAATATTACTATAATAGCCGGAAAGGCTTCAGAAGCGTTTTGTCCTTTATGTCAGGCAGAATATGAAAAAGAACTTGACGAAAAAGAAGAGCAGGAGCGAAAAGAAAAAAATAAAAGAGTGTTCATAAATAAAATGCAGGAAATGAACATCGAAGAAGAATTTTATTTTTCGACTTTGGATTCTTATGTGCCACAAGTTCAGTCTCAGGCAGACGCTAAAAAGGCAATAAAGGAACTGATTGAGCAGAAACACGGAAAGGTTATTCTTTTAGGTTCAAACGGCGGCGGAAAGACACATCTTGGAACCTGCGCCGTAAAAGCTCTTGGCGGAAAAGTTTATTCTATGTATGAGATATCAACGATGATCCGGCAGGCTTATTCGCCGCTTGCAAAAAAATCAGAACTTGAAATTGTAAAAGAACTTGCGTCTATACCGATGTTGTTTATTGATGAAATGGGCAGAAGTAAGGGAAGCAGTGCGGAACTAAACTGGCTCAGCTTTATTCTGGATAAAAGACACC
>Ga0247610_10003728_pt1 | contig 16556 bp, 16 predicted proteins | sample 174DNAGHGhighgp2_FD_193483 | JGI IMG/M metagenome (GOLD analysis project Ga0247610, IMG submission 193483) | Sheep rumen microbial communities from Palmerston North, Manawatu-Wanganui, New Zealand - 1742 DNA GHGhigh gp2 | ecosystem: Host-associated > Mammals > Digestive system > Stomach > Rumen... | reverse complement strand
AATACGCCATGCTCCTTTCATCCCGCCATATGAACAGGAAGGACATCATGGAAGCGCTGGTTCAGAAGGAGCGGGAATCTTCCGGGAGCATTTCACGCAACGATCCCTGCCCCTGCGGCAGCGGAAAAAAATACAAGCAGTGCTGTCAGAAGCGCTGCCCGTAATTCCGCAAATTTTTGGGGGGTTTGAGAAAGGTCATTGCATATCAGAAACGTGCGCTGCCGGGTGTGCGACGGAAAAACTTGTTTGTTCGGCTTGAACAAACAAGTTTATGCGGAGAATTCCTGCAGCATGCCCGGTGCTGCCGCGCTGATCCTTTTTCGGAATGAAATGCCGTTTCCTGGTTATCCGGCTGTGTTAAATCCTGGCAGCGCAGTGATATATTCCATGGCTCTGTGAAAATCTGTAAATTGAGGTCTTCTACGATAAAACCGTGTTAGTGGTGGCCGGATGGCACTCTCTGCTATCCAGCCTCTTGAGTGAAACGTTAAAGAAATCAGAGGGACATGTCAAGGGCGCCTGACGAGCCGGCGTTCATTTTACCCTTGATATGGCTGGCTATTTCTGGTATCAGTCGGCTAATCTGCCCTCGTATATATTGGACGGATCTTTCGGGATTCCATGGTTGCAAAGAAAGCCGGTTTTACTGTAGAATAAATTCTGGAATCTGGATCTGATTACAAACATATATCGTTTCAATTGGAGGAATACGCATGAATCAGTATGTATTTGATCCGGTCAAGCCAGTAGTGGAAACCAGGTTCGGGAAGCTGCGGGGCATCACCTACGGGAACATCAATTTCTTTATGGGCATCCGTTACGCGAAAGCCAGGCGCTTTCAGATGCCGGAAGATCCGGAGCCCTGGAAGGGTGTAAAAAACGCTTATACCTACGGTCCGGTCTGCCCTCTGATGTTCACAGCTACCCCTCCGTCCTATTACAGGGGGCTGCACATGCTGCAGGTCTACAGTGAAGACTGCCAGAACCTGAATATCTGGGCGCCGAAGGATATAAGCGGGGAGAAAAAGCCGGTGTTTGTGTGGATTCACGGCGGCGGGTATTTTGCTGGCAACGCGTTGGAAGAGTATTCTTTTGACGGATTCCACATGGCATCGAACGGAAACGTGGTGTTTGTTTCCATCAACCACCGCCTGAACATTCTGGGTCACTTGAACCTGGCGGATTATGGGGAGGAATTCAGGCATTCCGTAAACGTAGGCATTGCGGATCTGGTGGCCGCGATGAAATGGATCCATGAAAATATTTCCGCCTTTGGCGGGGACCCGGAGAATGTGACCATCTGCGGACACTCCGGCGGCGGCGGAAAAGTGCAGTGCCTTTATCAGATCGAAGAAGCGGCTCCGTATTTCAGGCAGGGGATCGTGCTCAGCGGATGCATGCGCAATGAACTGAGCGATACGCAGGAATGTAGCCGGAAAGCGGCAGCGGCAATTCTGGGCGACCTGGGCATTACCAAGGAAAACATCGAGAAAGTCTATGAGGTTTCATACCGGGATCTGGTTGATGCTTACGGCCATGTCGCGCAGCGGCTGCAGGAAGAAGGGAATTCGCCGAAATGGTCTCCGGTGGCAGACGAGTATTTCCGGGGTTTTCCGCTGGATGCGGGCTTTATGCCATGGTCGAAGGACAAGCCTCTGCTGATCGGCTCCACCCTGGGAGAGTTCCCGCTGTGCCGGCTGACCGCCGAAGAGAAGGAAGCCATGGGCGAAGCGGAGCGTGTCGCGTATCTCAGGGAGCGGTACGGAGAAGAGGCGGAAAAACTGATGGCGCTGTTCAGGAAGGCCTATCCCGCCCATGATATTCTGGATCTTGCCTATACGGACACCATGGTACGCATTCCCAGCATGAACACCGCCGTTCTTCATTCCGGTAACAAGCTGAAGAACACCTACATCTTCCTCGCGGCATACAATGCTCCGGAGGACAACTGGGTTCCTCTGTGGCATGGCGGGGACGTATGTTACATCCTGCAGAATGAGGATCGGGTATACGTGTTGAACGAGGCGGTGTACGGGCAGAAACTGGCAAAGATTTTCAGCACCCTGACATTGAATTTCGCACGGACCGGCAACCCGAATACCGAATACCTGCCTGAATGGAAGCCAGTATCGGCTGAAAACCGGAACACGATGGTCATCGATCGGGAATGCGCCTGCCTCGACGGCTTTGACGATGATCTCACAGCGGCGCTGGATCCGCTGAACCCGAAGTTCTTCCTGGAATTTGCCAAAATGTTTGAAAAAAAGGATCCCTGAGCAATGAAACAGGCGATCCGGAAAGAAAAGGCCGCGGAACGCAGGGATAACCTCCTGTTTCGCGGTTCTTTCCTTTTCCGGATCCCCGCCGGCTGATGAAACAACTCAAAAGTGAAAACAGATTGTAGATAATTGAAAGAATCCTTTCAATAAAGTGTGTATAATTATGTTGATGCGAATTGGTATTGTTTTCCAATTAAACAAAGGAGGATATAGCATGAAAAGGAGATTCGTATCTACACTTCTGGCATTTGTGATGGCAATGGTATTCGTTGTCTCACAGACAGGTATGGCATCCGGGGAAGGCGTTTCCACCGTTGCCCTGTATTATCCGGTCTATTTCAATATGCCGAGCGAAGCCGGCATTGCGAACGTTGAAGCGGCACTGGACAAGTATCTTGAGCCGAAAATCGGCGTCCACATCAAACTGCATCCCCTGGATATGTTCCAGTATACCGACCAGATCAACCTGGTTCTTTCCGCCGGTGACGAGCAGGTTGACATCTTCATGCCCATGGCAGGCCTCAGCAATTATGTGAACAAGGGTCAGATCATTGCCATGGATGACTATGTTAAAGAGCTCGCTCCCGCCATCGAGTTGATGGGCGAAGAGTTCATGAAATCGTCCTATATCAACGGATCGCTGTATTCCCTGCCGGTCTACAAAGCAAATACCTTCCAGTGGTATTTCATGTGCCGCAAGGATCTGGCAGATGAAACCGGAATCGATCTGAGCACGATCAAGAGCGTCCAGGACCTCGAACCCCTGCTGGAGGCTGTTCACGAAAAGCATCCGGAAATCTACCCCCTCGGTCCGACTAACCCCAATGACTTCCAGCTTGTCGCCGCGGCGGACGGGCCGGAATGCGGCGTCGATATCGATTACCTGGGTGACAACCCGGATACCTGCACCGGTGCAGTCATCGGCAATACCGACAAGGTCGAAAACTTCTATGCATCTGACGCGTTCAGGGAAATGGTGGAGCGCGCATACAGCTGGAACCAGAAAGGTCTGCTCATGCCCGAGGCTTCTGTATCCCCCGACATCGCTTCTGACCTGATTGCAGCCGGCAGGTGCTTCGGCAGCATTATCGGTTATGGTTATCCTATGAGCGATGCCATGGCAAACAGCGGAACATACGGCGACTATACGATGACCTGGGCAGAACCCGCTACGGACCTGATGCAGAGCTCTGCGTTCAACAACCAGTTCTCTATCGGATACAATTCTGCCGATCCGGCTGCGGCTGCCAGGCTGATGAACCTGCTCTGGACAGATGAGTATGTGGTCAACACCATCATCTACGGCCTGGAAGGCGAAGATTATGTGATCCCCGAGGGCTTTGATCCCATCAACAGCATGCCGGACTATCCCGAAGGCATGGCTGCGGAAACTGTACCCTACCAGGCCAGAATTTCCTGCGGCTGCTTCGGTAACAACTTCCTGATGTACGGCTTCATGGGCGATGTCAAGGACTTCGGAATGAACCTGATCAACAACTCCAGGAAATCCCAGTACCTCGGCTTCCTGTATGACGGCTCCAATTGCAAGACAGAAATCACCGCAGTGAATACTGTAATCAAGCAGTACTATATAAGCCTCGTTACCGGCGAACTGAACCCTGCTGATATCCTCCCCGTCTTTATTGAAGAACTGGAGGATGCCGGAATCAATGATATCATTGCTGATAAACAGGCACAGCTTGACGCTTGGCTCGCTGCCCGGAAATAAGGCTTAACCGGCTAACCCTTATACTACAGGAAAAGCATATCCTTTCCGCCCTCCGGTGAGGAGCCGGAGGGCGGAATACTATCAGGCTGCCCGCAGTCAGCAGGCACTGATTGAAAGGTGGGCTGGGGAATCTTCATGAAACCAGTACGAAAAAAGCACGATTTTCGAGCCAATTTGCCCTTTTTCGGGTTGATGGCGCCGGCTCTGATTTATATTTTTATCAACAATTACCTGCCGATGTTCGGCGTTTTTATTGCCTTTAAGAACATCAATTACTCGAAGGGCATTTTCGGAAGCGACTGGATCGGATTCAAAAATTTCGAATTCCTCTTCAAGACCAAGGACGCCTATATCATGCTGCGCAATACATTGGGCTATAATCTGCTGTTTATTGTTCTGGGTATTGTGCTTTCCGTATCACTGGCGATTCTGATGAACGAAATCGGGAAAACCTTACTCGCCAAAATTGCGCAACCGATCATCATCTTTCCGAACATGATCTCCATGGTCATCGTTGCCTATATCGGCTTTGCATTCCTGAATTCGCAGACAGGTTTTATCAACAAGTCAATCCTGCCCGGTTCCCCGATTTCATGGTATTCAAAAGCGCAATACTGGCCATACATCCTGACGGTCGTCCATATCTGGAAGGTTACAGGATACGGTTCGATCATCTATATGGCCAGTATCGGCGGGATCGACAAGGAACTGTTCGAGGCGGCACGTGTGGACGGTGCCTCCAGGTGGCGTCAAATTCTCCATATCACCCTGCCGTTGCTGAAACCGACAGTTATCATTATGGTTCTGATGTCCATATCCAAAATCTTTAATTCGGATTTCGGCCTGTTCTATCAGGTGCCCATGAATTCCGGTGTTTTGTATAAAACAACCCAGACGATCGATACATACGTTTACCGTGCACTGATGGAGCAAAGCGATATTGGTATGTCGTCAGCAGCCAGCCTGTTCCAGTCCGTCGTCGGCTTTGTGCTGGTAATTGTGGCAAACCAGATTGTCGCAAAAGTGGACGCGGATAACCGGTTATTCTGACGACTGTGCGTGAGGATGATAAGATGAAAAACAGACTGATGGGTTCCGAAAAAACCTTTTTTATCATAGCATGTGTGCTTGTCGTAATCTTTGCGCTTTTCTGCCTGCTGCCGGTCGTGCTGGTCATCTCTGCATCCCTGACGGATGAACGTGCCTTGGTCGCGGACGGATACCGCCTGATTCCGAGTAAATTCAGCTTTGCCTCCTACACGTACTTATGGAGACAAAGGAGCATGATCGGAAGAGCTTACATGATTTCCATCATCGTCACCCTGGTCGGAACCGTGCTTGGCGTTATCTTTACCGCCATGTGCGCATATCCGCTCTCCAGGTCGTCCTTCCGCTGGAGGAATATCTTCACGTTCCTGATCTTTTTCACAATGCTGTTTAATGGTGGCGTGGTCAGCTCCTACATCATATGGTCAAGAGGCTTCCATATCAAGAATACAATCTTTGCCCTGATTTTCCCGAATTATCTGGTCGGCGCATTCAACATCATTCTGGTGAAAAACTATTACCAGAATAACATCCCGGCCTCCCTGATCGAAGCGGCAAAGCTTGACGGAGCCACAGAACCGCAGATTTTCACGAAGATTATGTTACCGTTGTCCAAACCCGTTATCGTGACCATCACAATGTTCAGCAGCCTTGCATACTGGAACGACTGGACAAACGGCCTGTACTACATCAATAAGAAAGAACTGTTCAGCGTTCAGCTGATGCTGAATGAAATCCAGCAGAACGTGATGCTGCTGCGCACCGCCAACGACAGGCTCGGCGCCGCGTCCGTAAACGTTGCGGATATCCCCAGCAACGGCGTGCGCATGGCAATTGCCCTTATCGCCCTCCTGCCCATCATGATCATATTCCCGTTTATCCAGAAGGAGCTCATTAAGGGTGTTGTAATCGGTGCAGTGAAGGGATAAGGAAACAATGTGATGAAGGGGCTGTGAACGACACAGCCCTTTTCTCCCTGTATGCCCGGATAAAAATCCGGTCCGGGGATGTTCCCGGAAATATTTCAACAGGAGGGGGCAACAATGCCGCAAGATCTTGGTTTTATGGACCGTCTGGTTCCGCCGGACGAAACCGCCGTGGAAGGCATGAAAACACTGTATGCGGACCGCTCAGAATCCTATGGCGTCCGCTATGCCCATGACGTGGTCTATGCCCGCAGAAGCGGGATGGATCTGCATCTGCAGATGCTCTATCCGGGACTGCTGTTCCCGAATATTCCAATGGGGTTGTTCCGCCGTGAACTGGAAGAAATCCTGAAGAAAATGCCGAAGGCTTCCGGAGCGCCCCACCCGTTGCCGCCCCCTGACAGCAAATACCTGCCGATTCCCCGGGTCGTGACGCAGAAGCGGTTTCCCTGTGTGATCTTTATCAAAGGATCCGGATGGGGAAAGCAGAACTGCTATGTCGAGCTGCCGATGTTCATCGATTTCGCCCGTGCCGGGTTTGTCGTTGCGGCGGTAGAATACCGGCCGGCAAGCGTTGAACCGTTTCCAGGTTTTGTGTCCGATGTGAAGGCCGCCATTCGTTTCCTACGTGCAAACTGTGATGATTTTGACATTGATCCGAACCGGATCGCCGTTCTCGGTGATTCCTCCGGCGGACACACTTCCCTGATGGTCGGTTCCACCGGCTGGATGCGGGATTTTGATGAGGGTGATTATCCGGATGTTTCCAGCGAAGTCCAGGCCTGTGTCAGCTGGTACGGCGTTTCCGATTTCTCTCGCTTCACCAGGGAAGGCGAAAAGGATTACCGGCCTTTCCTGCTTCCCATGATCCTGGGCGAAGAAGCGGCTAAGCGAAAAGATGCAGCTGAGCTGATCAGTCCGGTCAGCTATATCCGTGAAGAGAACGAATACCCGCCCTTCCTGCTGATGCACGGCGACCGGGACAGGCTGGTTCCTTTTGAGCAGAGCGTAATCATGTGCAACAAGCTTCGGGCATGCGGAAAACACGTGGAATTCTACAAGGTCAAAGGTGCCAATCACGGCGAGTATTTCTGGACCAGGGAGGTATTGCAGGCAACCATCGATTTCCTGAGGGCCCATGTCTGATGCAGGATCTACCTGACGGCAGGTTCTTGCCGTCAGGTTCTTTTCGTAATTCAGCCAGGTGTTTCAAGGAAATCAAGCCCGTCAATACTGCCATTTTTGCAAAGCACCTGAAGCAGTGATATATTCCACAATCATCTTTGCGGTCTCTTCCTCGCTCTGCGCCTCATTGTTGATAAACAGCTGGTACTTTCCCCTGTTTTTCCGGATCCATTGGTTATATTCAATATGCGGCCGGATCGCTTCCTCCGAGGTGAATCCCCTTTCCTTCGGCCTGGCGCGCAGGCGCTGTTCAATCACCGCGTCCGGTGCCCACAGGGCAATGCAGTACGTTGCCTTCAGTTCGTCCGGCACCGTTGCTTTTGTCATGTAATCCTGCGGTACCATACAGGTGACAAAGACAAGATCCCTTCCGCCGGCCATCCGGAAGGCTTCCTTCAGGGTATCCGCGCCATATTGGGTTTCATGGTCTGTCCCGGCGTAATCCCACCAGTTCAGCCCGGTCTCATCCGAATCAACACACGCGTACCGTTCCGGATCAAGTATTTCCGTCAGCCTGTCTTTCATGGTGGATTTTCCGGCCCCGCAGGTGCCGGTAATTATATACAGTCTCAAATTATCACTCACCGCCTTATCTTCGGATGATCCTGCAGTCTTTGACATAATCGCCGTATTTCTCCATGAAGTCATCCAGTTCTTCCTTCTCCGTAATCCAGATGATTACCCAGGCCTTTTCAATTCCCAGGTTCTCATACGCTTTATGCCGATGGTTCCCGTCATTCAGTTCAAATTCCCCGTCCGCATAATGGACAATGAGGGGCGGCAGATCATCGTTTCCCGGAACAATCTTTTCCAGCTCCCGGATACGATGCTCCCACCAGTCCTTGTCAATCCGGTACTTCATTCCCGGTTCCGGCCCGGTGCATCGTTTGAAGAGGCTGATTGGAAACTGGGCCGGACTGAAATAGTACCGGTCAAACAGTTTCAGGCCGTCAGAAAAAGGAATATTCCGTCCTTCCTCATTCAGGTACAAATGAATCCAGGCATCCAGTTTTCCTGCATCAGCATAAGCTTTCGCAGCGGACAGTGTGGCGCTGTATTTCAGCATCGCGGTCTCCTTCCTGTTGTACACGATCCGTTTGACGGAATCGTAGGAGAGCGCATATTTGTCCATCAGTTCCTCAATCGTCTGCCCTTCTGCAAAGCCAGCGCGGATTTCCCCGTTTCTTTCCCGGATATAGCGTTGGTATCCGGATGTTTCACCCCAGGCTTTCCGCCCGTCCCCGGCCGGAACATAAATCGTCTCACCGGCCACATACCGCTGGATCTGTTTCAGGAGCCCCTCCGGGAAAATATCCTGCGCGTTTCGGTATCCCATGGGCATGCCCTCCTTTCGGAAGGATCATATGATATTCCCGGCCGTAAAGATATATCACAATCATCTGTAATAGTTCACGGCACATCCGGCGCGCTGATGAAGCTTGCGGGCCGGTGCGGCAAATCGGGGCCGCCGGAGGTAAAAAAGCAATAAAACAGGACTCTTCCGCTGCTCAGGATTTCTGCCCAAAGAATACCATAGGCCGCACTCCGCGGGCAATCAAAAAATCCGGCCGCTTTTGCAGCCGGAGGCAGTTCTGCAGTCCGCTTATTCCGTCCGGAGCAGCATAGCGGTCCGCGGGACAGCTTGTTTATCAATTTTCCGTTTATTCTTCCGGCACATACATCGTTCCGTTTAACCGGATGCATTTCACAGCTTCCGGATCAACAAGGCGGTTCAGCACCATCGAGGTGTCCTGGAAATGTTCTCCCAGTCCGCCGCACATATACATTGTATTATCCAGTTTGCCCGTATCCAGTACTGTGAATCCTTTTCCATCCTTCATTTCAATGGCCAGGTCATCCAGGCTGCCGGGATCCATCTGGGAGAGCACGATTTCAGGTGTATCACCGCCATCCGTTTCCTGTACGGCGATGACTGCGGTTTCCGCGGCCGGACACACCCTCAGGCTGAACGGTGACAGTTCAATCAGGCTGCCGTCTTCAGATACGAAGCGTGCTGTGCTGACTGCTTTATCTGCCGGAATAATGACCTCCTGCGGATCAAAAGTCCTTTCCTCTGCTCCGTTTCCTCCGGATACCGTTGCCGCCGCCAGCACGGGCGATTCTCCGTCCGGCTTTTTTTCAAAGAACACGCAGTAGTAATAGATTCGCAGGCAGGTATCCGTGCTGTTCTGCAGATCTACGTACATCATCTCTGCAGCCATGTCCACAGCGAAAAAGTAACTGGCATCATCCGCAAACCAGGCCCCCTTGTCCTCGTTGGTCTGCTGGCTGTAGTTCATCCCTTTGACGCCCGTCGGACATTCCAGCGTCAATTCCATCACCATGGCATTCTCATCCCGTACCGCGCTGAGAACGGTCAGCGTATGATCCCCGATCTGTACGGCCACGGGATCATTCATGACCTGGCTGCCGATCAGTTTTTCTGCCAGGTCCGGATCAGCCGCGACATATTCCCTTGCCGGATACAGATAGTCATAGGTTCCACCCTTTCCGTTATCATAAGTCTCCATATGTTCCGTTACTTTTTCCCGGGTTTCGTTTCCGAATACATGGCTGAAAAAGTCCGTATTCAGGGCAACAGCCAGGGCTGTTCCCAATACCAGTACCATAGCAATCGCAAACACTATACCAACGCTCAGTTTCTTTTTCATAACCGGTTCCTCCCCGTTCGCCTGATTCATCACACGCTGCGCAAGCCAGGGATTGTCTTTAACGCCTGAAAGTTTATCGTCCAAAGCCTTTTGCACTTTTGCACGAAGCTCCTGATCATTCATGCATTCCATCCTCCTCCAGCTTTTTTCGCAGTGTTTTTCTGGCGCTTTCAAGGCGCCTGGATACATTTGATGCAGAAATCCGCAGTATATCGGAGATTTCCTGCATTGTCATATTCTGGTAAAAGTACAGCAGCACAACTTCCCTTTGTTTGACAGGCAGCTGCAGAATCGTTTCATACAGGCCGGTATCCTCCGGGTCTGCAGGCGCCTCCGGTTCTGGAAGATCTTCAATCTTCACGCTGCGGTCAATATGCCTGAACCATCGTGATCTCACCAGGTCGCGGCAGGTATTCACTGCAATACGTGTCAGCCAGGTGCGCTCGCTGCTGTCATTCCGGAATTCTCCCATTGAGCGATAAGCCTTCAGAAAAGTCTCCTGAACCGCGTCCTCTGCAAGATGTGCGTCTTTCAGCAGCACGCAGCACAAGCGGCGAAGCTGTGTCTGATAATCCGATACCATCCGTTCGAAATATTCCGGAGTGTCAGGGCCCTTGACATCATCCATCCGCCGTCGCCCTCCTTTCACCTGATTGGACGAAATGTGAACCGCAGTTTTTGCGGTTCAGGAAAAATATCACCAACTTTTTCTCATATTCAATTTTATTTTAAGTTTCACATGCCAGAATACCAGCATGATATCGAGCAGCGAAAGCGTAAGTCCGGATATCAATATGACATAGGAGGATCATTCCATGAAACAGATGATTGCTATTCTTCTTGCGCTTTCGCTTCTTCTTGGCATAAGTGCTTCCCTGGCAGAAGGCCAGGGAAGCCCCGGCGGCAGGGGCGGCAACGGAGGCGGCCGCGGCGGTAATGGCCGTATGCACGGCGGTGCAGGCGGAGGCGTGGATAAATCCAGTGATACCGAACTCCAAACGATGATCAATGAAATTATACCGAAGTACCAATTACTGACATATGATGATGCAGAAACAGGCACCAGTCTTCAGTACTATCTTTATGTGCCGGAAAACTATCATGAAACGGAATACTATCCGATGATCCAGTTTATTCCGGATTCAAGCGTTGTAGGAAAAGATGCCAGCGCTTACCTGACACAGGGCTGGGGCGGCCTGATCTGGGCGACAGATAAAGAGCAGGCTAAGCATCCGTCATTTGTTGTTCTCCCCATCTTCACTGAAACGATCGTGGATGACAACTTCAATCATTCCGCGCAGATTGATGTGGCCATGCGGCTGCTCCGGTATCTGACGGAAACCTATTCCATCGATACCAACCGGATTTATACCACGGGCCAGTCCATGGGCGGCATGACTTCTTTCCACCTGAGTATTGCCTATCCGGAATTCTTTGCGGCTTACCTCTTTGTAGGGAGCCAGTGGGATACGACCCAACTGAGCGGACTGGAAGAAAAGCCTTTCTTCTACATCGTTTCTGCCGGAGACCCCAAAGCTTCTGCCGGGCAGAGCGCCTTGCTGGCAGTATTCGACAGTGACAATGCCGCCTGCAGTCATGATGAATGGGGTGCGCAGGATGATGCGGACAGCCAGAACAGCAATGTTGCCGCGATGCTGGCTGAAGGAAACAGCGCCAACTTTGTTACCTTCACAGCAGGCACGACGCTTGCGGAAGGACAAACTGCCATGTCAGGCGCCGGCGAGCATATGACTTCCTTCGATTATGCATATAAGCTGGAAGCCGTCCGCGACTGGCTGTTTGAGCAGCATCAATGATGAGGACAGATCTGTAATCGGGGAAGCTTTTATCACAGGGTCTGGCGCTGGCAGGACACCCTGAGGATCACCCGTGGTATCTCAAAAGCACAAGATATTCGGCAGTGCCTTCTTCGGGCTTCTTTTCCCCGGTTGCAGCAAATCCATGCCTTTCATAAAAGTGCATGGCCCTTCTGTTCTTTTCCAGCACCCAGAGATGATCCGCATGATGTTCCGTCACTGCATATTCCAGCAGTCCGGATCCGATGGAAGCATTCTGGAGTACAGGTTCCACAAACAACCTGGCAATATAGGTCCCTTCTATCTTGATGAAGCCCTTGACCACCCCGTCGTCATATACATACAGGCTGTCAAGCTGGGATTCATACTCCCGCATCAGGGAAGGAACCTGCAATTCCTGAAAGTAATACTCATCCGACCGGAAGATCGGATAGAAGTACAGGCGATAGTTAAACACCTGTATCTCTGCGATACGGGACAAATCTTTGACTGCTGCCTTTCTGATCATCACGCCGCCATCCTTTTGCTGTATTGTTTTCATATGTTTCCGTCAATCTGTCCCTGTTATGTTCCCATGAATCCGCCGTTCTTCAGGAGTCTGGATTAATTTCCGGGAGCGTTCGGCAGCAAGTATTCATGAACCATTGCAAGATAGGCGCTGGCCGTCCATGTGCAGGATCGGTCACGAAGTCCTTCGCCGGTTATCGCGTCATAGTTTTCCGCGAATCCCGAGGCTGAGGACCAGGGCCGCCTCCTGTATTTCCGCCCGGCAGGGTATTCCTTCGCGCTGTGCCCCGATCTGAAAGCGGACCACAAACGGATTCATCGCGGAGCTGTGAACCGTACGCAGGTAAAGGCCTTCCTCATTGTTCAGCCCGTTCCAGTTCCGCTCCGTCTCTGACAGCACCATATAGGATCCCCTGCAGCTGAAGGGGAATGACCGCAAATCAACTTTCATGTGTTCCGCCTCCTTATGATCCACGCAGAAAAGTGATAACAATCTTTTGCTTATTGTCCGAAACGCACTGGAACCCGTTCCTTTCCTGCTACAGGATACCATAGAAGGAAAACCCGGACAATACAGACTGTTGACAAAGCCCGATCATGTTGCCTATAATCAATTCAGCAGAGATCCTGACGACAGCAGGCAATCCTGCATTACGAGGTGTGTTTGGAGACTGTTCTGTAACGGGGAACGTGGCTGATCAGAAGAGGGCGGTGGCATGACCGCTTGTTTGCTGATGCCATGACGCGGTACAGGCAGCGTCCGGCACTTTTTTGTTTGCCTTTTTCGGTGCTCCCCTGCCGCATTCCCCGGTTCTTGTTCATGTCGTATCAAAATGAACAAGAGGGATCACCATGACACAGGATATGCTTTCACTCGGTTTTGACCATATCATCAGACAATTGCAGGAAATGGCCGTCTCCAGGTCTGCACACCGGATCCTGGGTAATACGGAACCCATCCTGAACGAGAGCCTTTGCCGTGCACGAATGGAGGAAACCACCGCTGCCCGCCGCGTAATGGAAAATGCGGGAACTCCGCCCCTGACAGAGACGGAAAGCACACAAACCGGTCTGTCTGCAGCGATGCAGGGCGGCATGCTTTCACCCGCGGATCTCTGCTCCGTCGCGCGCTTCTGCGCTGCCATCCGGCGCCTGCGCCGCTACCTTCAGGGAGCGGCCCCGTTCAGCGCTGCCATCGCCTCCTGGCATACAGAGCTTCCGGAGCTGGATCTCCTGGAGGAGGATATCAGCCGTGCAGTCCGGGAAGACGCCGTGCTGGATGACGCTTCTCCGGCCCTGCGTGACCTTCGCCGCCGGCGGGAACATGCAGAGCAGGGAATTCGTGAAAAACTGAACCAGCTTATTTTACATCATAAAAAAGAACTGGCTGATACATATATTACGCAGCGCGGCGGAACCTATGTGCTTCCTGTCCAGAAACGCTTCCAGAGCCAATTCCCCGGCCGTATTGTGGAAGTTTCCGGAAAAGGTTCCACCGTGTTTATGGAGCCTTCCGCTGTCCGGTCCCTGCGTCAGGAACTGGATCAGCTGCTGATCGATATTGATGCGGAAGAGCGCCGTGTCCTCTGGGCTTTCAGCGACCGGGTCGCTGCCGAAGCGCAGCCGCTCAATGACGCGGTCCGCGTCATGACAGACCTGGATGTACTCTTTGCCCGGGCAAAACTGAGCCTGGAAATGAAAGCCTGTCCGGCGGAAATCACGGCGGAGCGCCGGATCCGCCTGGTGGATGCGCGGCATCCGCTGCTGGACCCGGATGCCTGCGTGCCGCTCAGCCTGGATCTGTTCCTGCCGGATGCCGGTATCGCAGTCACCGGACCGAACACCGGCGGAAAAACCGTCTGCCTTAAAACAGTCGGCCTGCTGACCCTGATGGCCCAGAGCGGACTCCATATCCCTTGCGGGCAAGGCACCGTCATCGGCATGATGGACAGGGTGCTTTGCGATATCGGCGACAGCCAGGATATCAGCCAGAATCTTTCCACTTTCTCCGGCCACATGACCAACGTGATCCGCATCCTGCGTGAATGCAGCCGGGACAGCCTGGTTCTGCTGGATGAGCTTGGCAGCGGCACGGACCCTGCGGAAGGCTCCGGCCTGGCTGCAGCCATCCTGGAGGAGCTGCTCCGCCGCAGCTGCTTCTTTATGGTCACCACACATGACCCGCAGATCAAGCAATGGGCGGAACAGACCAAAAATGTCGTGTCTGCCCGGATGGCCTTTGACCAAGCTTCCCTGCAGCCCCTTTACCGCCTGGAGCTCGGAAAAAGCGGCAAAAGCTGTGCCATCGAAATTGCCCGGCGGCTTGGAATGGATGAGGGGCTCCTGGCCCGGGCACGCCAGGTAACCGACCAGGGACCGGAAGCGAAGCCGGAAGGACGGACCTGCCCGATGCCGGTTCCTTCCACCCGCCTGCAGCGCCGGGTCATCCGGAAGGAAGGCGGCTTTGAACATTTTGCCATGGGAGACAGCGTCCTGCTTCTGCCGGATAAAAAGAACGCCATCGTTTACCGCCCGGCGGATGAAGACGGCAATGTCATCATCCAGCTGCAGGGGCGGAAGCTGACTGTACGGCATAACCGCCTGCAGCTCCTTATCCCTGCCTCAGCATTGTATCCCCCGGATTATGATTTTTCGATTGTCTTTGATACCGTAGCCAACCGGAAGGCTGCCCACACGATGGACCGCAAGTTTGACCCGGACGCGGTAATCATCCTGAAAGAAGGAACAACAGCACACGAATCAGAAAGGAAGGACAGATCTCATGAATAAGCTGAACAGATACAGCCGATACTTCACCAAAGAGTTCCTGATGGGGCCCAATTCTTTCCGGTTATTGGAAGAACTGCTTCGCCGAAATCCCTTTGTTACCCGCTTTGACAGGACACTCGACCTGGGATGCGGCATGGCCCTGACCTCTGTTTTCCTGGCGAATGAAACCCCCGCAAAATCCGTTTATGCCTTTGATCTCTGGGTAAACGCAACGGATAACCTGAAGCGAATCCGGGAACTTGCCCTGGAAGACCGGATCATCCCGATCCACGGCGATGCGCTGGACATGCCCTTCGCGCAGGACTGGTTTGACGCCATCGTCAGCGTGGACTCCTATCATTATTTCGGATGTAAAGAAGGAGTACTTGCCAGCAGGATTCTGCCGTTTCTCCGCAGGGGCGGCTCCGTGATGATTGTTGTTCCCGGCCTGAAGGAGGAACCGCGGGGGGAAATGCGCACGCTCTTTGAAACCTGGGCGGAAGGCGATGATTCCCTTTGCTTCAAAACTGCCGGCTGGTGGAAAGAACTGCTGGAAAAAGAATGCGGAAAACAGTGTGAAATTTCTGTCATGGAGGCTGAATGCTGCGATGAAGCCTGGGAAGACTGGTTCAACACCGGCCATGAATATGGAATCCGTGACAGGGAATTCCTGTCCCAGGGACTGGACCGGATCCTGAACTTTCCCCTTATCTACGTCCGGAAGAAATAAGAAAGCAGGATACATCCTGTCCGACGGCAATATGATATTGTCTTCCCCGTCAAAAACAGCGGAAAAGCAACTAACCGGATCATGCCATAGGTTTTCTGTTTTTATGAAGATATGCTATCCTTTCAGGCGAAAACCAGCCATGGTTTCACCGGGGACTTTGAATTCCCCTTTCAGGGAGCTTAGTATCCGGTTTACCGCAGCTTTACCGCTGTTCCGTAAACCATGATCTCGGCAGCACTTTGCATGATGGAAGAAGTCGCAAACCGGGCGCAGACAATCGCATCCGCGCCCAGCGCTTCCGCCTCGTCGACCATTCGCTGGGTCGCGATGCTGCGGGCTTTGTCCATCATCTCGTTGTACTTTGTCAGTTCGCCGCCGATCAGCGTCTTCAGGCCGGCACCGATGTCCCGGAACGCGTTAACGGTCTGGATTGTGCTTCCTTTGACAAGGCCCAGGATCTCTGTCTGCTTTCCGAGGATGTTTTCCGTTGTCGTGATGATCATGATCTGTTCCTCCTCTTATTTTTCTATGATACTTCCCGGATAACAGTTTTTACCTGCTCCGGGTTGCCATGCATTTTCCGGTATTGCCGGAGAGGCTTGCCTGCTTGCGTTCAGTCCGCTTTATCCGGAAACAGTGCCTTGACAATCGATGCCGCGTTCTCTTCCGGGGTACCCCGGGCTGTATCGATCGTCAGGTCATATCCTTCCTTTGGAAACAAATATGCGGCGGAAGCTTCCGCAGATCCGGGACACCTGTCGCCCCGCGCTTTTTCCCTCTCCCGCAAAACCTCCGCCGGGCAGGTGATATGGACGGTACGCAGCGGATAAGCTCCCAGCATCTCCTTCAGCTGGTGAAAGATCCTCTCGCTGGTAATCACATGGTCAATGATGGC
>Ga0247610_10003726_pt1 | contig 16568 bp, 8 predicted proteins | sample 174DNAGHGhighgp2_FD_193483 | JGI IMG/M metagenome (GOLD analysis project Ga0247610, IMG submission 193483) | Sheep rumen microbial communities from Palmerston North, Manawatu-Wanganui, New Zealand - 1742 DNA GHGhigh gp2 | ecosystem: Host-associated > Mammals > Digestive system > Stomach > Rumen ... | reverse complement strand
CTGTGTTTTGTCGTGGGTGCAATTCTCGGATCTGTTGGTTCGCTTGCGATCAGGCTGCTGCTTGACCGTGTAGAGGTCAAGTGGAATCCAGAGCGGAATTATACGCACTGCTCTGCCCCGAACGTAGACAATTACTACTTCCAGAAGCTTGAAACCTTCGTGGATCCGCGCGATAGCAACGAATATACCGTGCTCAAGTTTGCCGAATATAAGGGATGCACCATGTCGGAACATGACTCCGGTTTTTTGGCGGGCGATACCGTGACCTTCCACCTGATGCTTGAAAACCTGCGCTATAAAACCAGGTGCAGCAAGTGCCTGGATTCTACTTGCGAACGAGGGCGCTACTATCCGTTCTATGAACGTGGCCGTGTTTGCCCTGCCGGCTGGAATATCGCAAGTGCTCATCAGAACGCGGCGCTGTTCATTGCCAGTAACTCCCGAATCCAATACTGGCCGACGTTTTCCCCGATCAAGGTTGTTGATCCGGAGGATCCGAGCGGTCTTAAACGTCTGCGCTCCCGTTCGCATGATACCTGGGGGCTAGTCGATACCGTGGACTTGAACCTGTCCGGTTATTACAATGGCGAGAAAGGCGTCTTTGAATATGTGGATACCCTGAGCATTGTGTGGACGAGCGATGCCTTCGCTTCGGTGATTGTGCCGAATGACACGGCCTCGCGGCATTGGGAACTCTTGAAGTCTATCGTGGAAGAGGAAAGGCTTAAACCCGAGTACCTTTACCCCGTGCGCTGCATCCGCATAGACGACCCGAAGCACATCATGGACAATCCTGAATCGGAAATGATTCTGTACTACAACAACATGCGGCAACTGCCGTACCTGTACAGGTGAGGAAATGCTGATTATGGACGCGGAGTGGGCGAGGAATGAGGATAGAAGAAAGATGTTAAAGAATTTGACAAGGCTTTGTGAAAAAGCGATATATTCTTAGTAGCAAAAGGAGAATGGTATGACAATAGCAGTCGGAATTTTGGGTGCAGTCCTCGGAATCGTAATCGGTATTCTGGTAATGCGCGTCAAGAGCGCGCAGCGGGATGCGGAATGCAGACAAAGCAGTGCGGAACTTGAAACGCGAGTGGCGGTACTGCAGAGCCAGCTGAATGCGGAAACGGAAAAGCTCCATGCCGCCCGCGAAACCGCAGAAACTCAGCTTGCGGTGGTAAAGGCCGAAGCTGAAAAACGCATCGCCGACGAAAAGGACGCTGCCGCCAAGCGCCTTGCGGCCGAAAAAGAAGAGGCGGAAAAGAGAATCGCCGAAGAACGGTCGCGGGCCGAAAAGAGGCTTGCCGACGAAAAATTGGCGGCCGAAAAGCGGCTTGAAACCGAAAAGCAGGAATTGGAACGCGTTCACCAGAATGCCTTCAACGAACAGAAGGAACGCTTCGACGACATCTCGAAGCGCCTTGTGGCCGAGGCGAAAACCGCTACCGAGGAAATGCTCAAGCAGCGTCAAAAGGACATTGCGGAATCTGGCCATGCGACCATGGAACAGTTGGTGAATCCGCTCAAGGAAACCATCGCCAAGATGGAGCAGACCATGAAGGACAGCACCCTCAAGCAGGTGGAAACGAATACCTCGCTCAAGGATGCGCTGAGCCAGGCCATCGATTCGAACGCCAAGACCAAGCAGACCGCCGACGACCTGATCCGCGCCTTCAAGCACGACAGCAAGATTCAGGGCGACTGGGGCGAATGCGTCTTGGAAGAACTTTTGGCTTCGTTAGGGCTCCAGGAAGGGACCCATTTCGAAACGCAGGCGCCGCTCCGTGACCAGAACGGCAATCTGTTGGTGTCTGAAGAAAGCGGCCGCAGCATGCGCCCCGATGTGATCGTCCATCTGGATACGAAAAAGGACGTGATTGTCGATTCCAAGGTTTCGATGGCCGCGTTCTTTGAGTACAACCGTGCCGAAGACCCTGAAGTGCGCAAGGATTGGCTGAAAAGGCATATCCAGAGCCTGGAACAGCACGTGAAGGAACTTTCCGGCAAGAAGTACGAAAACTACGTGAAGGCCCCCAGGGAAACTATCGACTTTGTGATTATGTTCGTGCCCCGCGCCGATGCCCTTTGGCGGGCGCTGGCCGAAAAGCCCTCGCTCTGGCGTGAAGCCATGGAAAAGGGCGTGTATATTGCCGACGAGCAGACCCTATATGCGGCCCTCCGCATTATCAAGCTGACTTGGCGCCAGGTGCAGCAGGCGCAAAACCAGCAGAAGGTCTTTGAACTTGCAAACGAAATGCTCAAGCGCGTGGGCATGTTCGTAAAGCAGATGGGCGATGTGGGCAAGGCGCTGGACAATGCCCAGAAGGCATATCAGAACGGAATGTCGAAATTCGCCGAGAAGGGGCAGAGCGTGCTTACCACCTGCCGCCAGCTGGAAAGCCTGGGCGCAAAGCAGGACAAGAACAATCCGCTCCCGACCGAAATCGAGGTCATCGAGATGCAGGGCAATCCTGCACAGAATTAAGAGTGAAAACGTCTCCTGGTGCAAAAAGGGTTCCCTGCCTAGCGGGGAACCTTTTTGTATAAAGCGAGTTGAACGCGCTATTTGCCCTGTGCGGTGGGCTTTGCCTGGACAGCAAGAACTTCGCTTTCGGAAAGCTTGAAGATACGGGTGACCTTCTCGATGGAATCGCCCTCTGCAAGCGAGGCCCTGGCCATCTCGAGGCGTTCTTCGTTAGCCTTCTTGCGTTCTTCTGCGGCGCCTTCAGTTTTCCCTTCGGCGAAACCTTGGGCGCGGCCCTCGGCACGGCCTTCGGAAAAACCGATTTCGTGTTCAGCCTTCAAGTCCGTCATGTTTTTCGCCTCGCAGTTGAAAAGTTCCTCTACAAAGTTAATCAATTTCACGGAATCGAGCAAGCGACGGAATGTTTCGTTCTGCATAATCTTTTCAGGAACGGGTTCCTCCTTGACAATCACCTTAATGGCACGGAGCCACTGCGCCGCCTCGGAGTTGTCGTTTACGGTGACACCCGCCTTTTCAAGCTCGAAGAACTTGTCGATTTCCACAAAAACCTTCTGGATCTTGGGGAAGAACTTCCTTCCGTTGCACATTTCGTCAACGTGATGGATGTACTTCTGCGGTTCCTCGGGGAAAAGCTCGAAATCCAGGAGCCCGAGGAAGTAGATACGCGGCAGCTCGTACTTCTCGCTGGTGTGCACCTGGTTCTCGATGACGCGGGAGATGTAGTATTCCACGCGGTCGCGGAAGAAGTCGTCGCCCTGCTGCTGGACTTCCACCAGCACCTTTTCGCCGGCGTTCGTGGTGCCGATGATGTCCAGAATGCAATCCTTCTTGTTGAAAACGCCCGGAAACTCCTGCATTTCGAGGGTGATGTCCCTGATGGCGTCGTCGCCCTGCAGACCCAGCATCGCATTCACGAGCGAGATGAGAAGCGAGTGGTCCTTTTCCTCGGCGAAGACAATCTTGAAGATGCCATCACTGAGGATGTAGGCGTACTTGTAGAGCTCCTGATACTTAAGGAGGTTGCTCTTGTCAATTTCCATCGCCTTGAGCAGGGAGTAGTGTTGTGTGCGGTTCATATTTTTTCCGTTTGTTGAAGTTGCGGTTTTGGCTTGCAAACGGAAAATGCCGGGACGTAGAACACCTGCGGCACCAGACGGTTGCCGCTCGCAAACCAGTTGAATGACTGATTTTTTCAGAAATCTTGGTGGCTCGGTCATGGCAATTCATGTAAACATGATTGCCGCGACACTCGCCTTGACAGATTTTTACGTCCACCTTTACGGCAGACGGTGCTCTACGTTGATAGCCACAGGGCCGGTTCCCTGCAGGGCAACTGTCGCGATTTGCGGATTGTCAAGTCCACAAAGGGCAATGACCTCAAGCAGATAGTGAAACTTCCTCCCCGGATCGTGTCAAGTCGAGTGTCGCGGTATTAAGCTTGCTTAATGCCATGACTGAGACGCAGACAGAGACGCCAAAGGCGTCCATCGAGTACGCTGTCAGAAGGATTGTCGGAATCTACTGAAATGAATATACAAACTTTTGCAGAAGATGGCAATAGGGCGGCTTTGCCTTATTAGTACCTTCCCAGTACAATCCGCTGGTTGGGGCAGTCGACCAGCACCTGGAACTTCTCGTACAGCCCGATGCCGATGACGCCGATTGCACCGTCCGCCTGGACATAGCGATCTACCTTTGCAGGCTGGATGCCGAAGGGAATGTCCACCGATTCTCCGCCAATCTCTACGGGGAGATTGAAGAGCTTGACCTCGTAGCGGCCGAGGTCCGGGTGTTCGTCAAAGACGGAGCCGGCTTCTGTCCCCGTCGTTGCGATGGACTCGGTGATGTAGTTCGCGATGCAGGCCCCGGAGTCGAAGACCATCTTGCGCTCGACTCCCGCGATTTTCATCGGGATGATGAGCCTGGGCGACACGATGCTGCGGAGCAGGGGATACTCGGCAATGGGGTGGACTACCATGATGTCGTCGCCCTGGTCGGCGACCATTACGGCCTTTTTCCTGTAGTCGAACAGCACCTTGTGCCGCGCGAAATACTCCAACCCCCAGAATTCGTCCAAGGTCGGGTCCACGAACCCGCGCGCCCCTTCGAGATGTTGGCGCAGTCCGGGGATTCGCTGCATGTTCTTTTCGTTGATGTCGACCGGGCAGCCCGTGTCGATAAGGATGCGCTTGCCGTTGTCGGTGACGATGATGTGGCCCTTGATAAGGTCGGCGTCGAGGATCTTTACCATGAAAACTCCTTGGAGATAGGTTCTACCTTTAATATATCGCTAGAAGGGGAGGATATGTAAAGGAAAAGCCGCTAGGAATGATCTGGCGGCTATTTTGTATTATGTCTGACTTTAATGTTCTGTTGGCGTCTTTCCCGTATATTTTGAGTCTGCGAACATATCAGTTGTGTCTGTATCGCTAGAAATATTCCATGTACTTAAATCGCCATCAAATGCTGAACCATAAAACATCCTGCTCATATTCCTGACATTAGACACGTCCCATTTGCTGATGTTACCAATGAATTGACTGTCTTTGAAAAGTTCGCGCATGTCTGTTACATTAGATACATCTATAAAATTCAAATCAGCAGATTTACCCAGAACATCAATAGCCTCTTTTACTATTTCTTTTATATTTGAGTCATTTGCAAAATATCTTTTTATTGAGGGAAGCATTCTCTTCGGATAATCGTTTGAAAGAAAGGTGTAGCTTTTGTATGCTTGTAATGATATTTCCCATTGGTTCAAATTTCCTTTAAATAGCGAATCATAAAACATCCTGCGCATATTTGTCACATTGGATACATTCCAATGACTGATATCACCATTTTCTCCAGTAAAATCGGAATGGGAAAACATGCTTCCCATGTTAGTCACGCTAGACACATCCCATTTACTGATATCGCCATTAAAGGAATTGTTCTCCCATTCGCCCAATCGCAATATTTTGCCTTCAAAAAGGTGGCTCATGTCAGTAACATTGGATACATCAATAAAATTTAAATCTGCGTTAGGCCCGTATTTCGCGACTGCCAAATAAACAAGGCCCTTAAGGTGAGTCCCATTTTTTGCTACGATATTTTTGCCTGACACATCGAATTTTTCAAAAGACGGTATTTGATTATTTTTTTCTAGCAAACTTTTTCTGAACATGTCTACAATATTTGTATGTTCAGAGACTTTCCAATTGCTAATATCTTGTTCAAAGACAGATTCTTCAAACATTTTGGACATGTTTTCTACATTAGACACGTCCCAATTACTTAGGTCTTTATTGTATTTGGAAGCGGCGAACATTAGATACATGTTTTTTACATTAGATACATCCCATCTACTTAAGTCGCTATTGAATTTAGATTCGCCGAACATGGCGGCCATATTCTGCACATTTGATACATTCCAGTTGGTAAGATTTCCCTCAAACAGAGAATAGCAGAACATAGAGTCCATACTTTTTACATTGGAAACGTCCCACAGACTAATATCACCATTGAATTTTGTAGTGCAGAACATAGAATCCATGCTGACGACGTTAGATACATCCCAATCGCTAATATCTCCATTGAATGGGCTTGTCTCAAACATGTGATCCATATAATTGACATTGGATACAATCCAATTTCCGATGCCACCATTTTCTCCAGTAAATTGAGAATGAGAAAACATGTAGTTCATGTTCGTTACATTGGATACATCCCATTCGCTGATATCACCATTGAACGGACTGTCTTTGAAAAGACCGCTCATGTCCGTCACTTGCGACACATCGATGAAATTCAAATTACATTCATATCCTTTTTCTCGGATTGTCGCATAGACTATGCTGGCTAATTGTTGTTTGTTACATACAACAATTTTTTTATTACTCTCTAATAATTCAGGCATTAATTTGGCTAAATCTTTCGCAAAGAGATCTCGTATTTTTTCCTGTTCCTGTTATTTTTTTCTCTCCGCTTCCTGACGCGCTTTAAAACTGGTTATATTTTCTTCCGGTTCCTGTTGTTTATTTATCTCCGCCGCATGACGAGCCCTGAAGTCTGCGATAATTTTTTCATATGGGATTTGCTTTTCTTCGAGTTCGTGCTCGTGTAAGTATTTTTCAGCAACAGCCCTAATTCGCTCTCGAGCCAGTTTTTCTATTTCCTTTTGTTTGCGCTCGCGCAAAAGATTATCTATAAGAGCATCCAATTGCTCTTGAGCCTGTTTTTCCATTTCTTCACTAGACATCATTTCTTCGTTGTTTTCATTGCTCATAGTGAGCCTCCGTGGCAAATTAATAATTTTGATTTATCAAACATTGATATATATTAAAATTGAATAAAAAGCAATCCGTTTGTCCAGAAAAGGATAAATTTGGTGTGTCCGGCGCCTAGCATTTCTTGTACGAATGTTGTCCCGCACTTGCGGGCCTGGTCGACACAATTACATTTTTGCGCATTCTCCTTGGTCTTTATCATCCAAAACCTCAAAATGCCATGGCGCACTCGATGCTATATCTCTTTTTTGGTCATTGCATGGCCTTTTATGGGTTGGGGCAATCTTTTTCCATTATTTTTATTTAAATTACAATCAGATAGAGTATAGTTCTTGTGGTGCGTCAGGAGCTTAACTCCATTATTCAACCTATTGGAGACAGATAAGGTATGGAATCGTCGTTTGCGGATAATCGGTCGAGGTGCCGGATTACCAAATACCAGGCGAAATATTTTGCCAATTTGCTGTCTCTAAAATCCATTGGCGGTGGACTTGACTGCCTGTCGCAGTCACTTTTGACTGCATCTGTCGATATCAATCCACACCAAATAGAAGCGGCACTTTTTGCGTTTAAATCACCATTGTCAAAGGGAGTTATCCTGGCCGACGAAGTGGGGCTTGGAAAAACCATCGAAGCAGGCTTGATAATTTCTCAGTATTGGGCCATTGGTAAACGCAAGTTGATTGTCATTTGTCCGGCGTCTCTACGTAAACAATGGTCGGCGGAACTGTACGAAAAGTTTGGCCTTGAAAATGAAATCCTCGATAGCAAAAATTATAACGCCTACTTAAATCGTGGTTTGGCACCTTTTGCATCGAAAAAGATTATCATTACGTCGTATCCTTTTGCTGCAAAACATGCTGATTCAATCCGTGAACGCATGTTCGATTTGGCCGTTATAGATGAAGCGCATAAACTTCGTAATGTTTATAAGAAGAATAATAAAGTAGCCCAGGCGATTTCGGCATCTTTGCGTGACTCCAAGAAATTGCTATTGACGGCAACGCCGTTTCAGAATTCTTTGATGGAATTGTATGGGCTCACAAGCGTAATAGACGACAATATATTTGGTGACCCGAAGGCTTTTAGAAACCAGTATCAAAGTGCTCTTGACTTGACGGCTTTGCATGACCGCTTGCAGCCCTATTATGTGCGAACCTTGCGAAACGATGTAAAAGAATACATCAATTACACGAAGCGTTTACCAATGACGCAGAAGTTCTGCGCAACGGAACAGGAAACGCGATTATACGAAGAGGTCTCGGAATTTTTGCGCCGAGAAGACATTTATTCCGTCCCCAAGCGCCAGCGGATGCTCACGACAATGATTATCCGTAAGATTTTGGCGTCTTCTACTTATGCATTGATTGGTACGTTGCGTGCAATTGAAGCTCGCTTGCAGAAAATGTTGGAAACAGCATCGGCCAACGAACTTGATTTGTTAGAATATGCGGATGAAGATGTTATAGAAACAGCAAACGAAGACTGGGAAGATTCCGATGATTTTGAAGATGAGTCAACTGAAATAGATGAATCTAAACCGGATCCGCGTAAACTTAGAGAAGAAATAGAAACAATCGCAGGCTTTATTCAAACTGCTGAGCAAATTGCAGTCGATTCAAAAACTGGCGCTTTGTTAAAGGCTCTGCAGCAGGCTTTTGCACAAATGCCGAGCCTTGGCGCCGCTCAGAAGGCTTTGATTTTTTCTGAATCAACGAGAACGCAGAAATACCTTAAGGAATTTCTAGAAAAGAATGGGTATTCTGGAAAGATAGTTTTGTTCAATGGTTCAAATGGTTCGCCAGAGGCAAACCTGATTTACGATCAGTGGCTTAAGAAAAATGAATTCACTGGTAGAATCAGCGGAGTTCGTTCGGCAGATAAACGCGCGGCGCTGGTGGATTATTTCCGCAACAAGGCGGAGATTATGATTGCGACAGAAGCGGCTGCAGAAGGCTTGAACTTGCAGTTTTGTTCTCTCGTTGTCAATTATGATTTGCCCTGGAATCCACAACGTATAGAACAACGAATAGGCCGTTGTCACCGCTATGGGCAGAAAAGCGATGTCGTGGTGGTGAATTTTGTGAACGAAAAGAATTTTGCCGATGTTCGTGTATTTGACTTGCTCGAAAACAAGTTCCACCTGTTTGATGATGTGTTTGGCGCATCGGATGATGTTCTCGGACAGGCCGAAGCGATTGATTTTGAACGCCGTATTTGGCAGATTTATCAAGAATGTAGAACAGAAGAGGAAATTCAGGCTGCCTTCGATAACCTTCAGAATGAAATGAAGGAAGAAATCAATGAAAAGTTGAAGGATACAAAGAGTAAGGTTCTTGATAATTTTGACATTAATGTTCAAGAAAGATTAAAACTGGCGAAGAACAATACAGGTGCGTTCCTTAATCGCTACGAATACATCTTTTGGGAACTTACGAAATTTATATTGGCTGATGCTGCAAAATTCAATGACGAAGACAATTCTTTCGTCCTTGAAAAGAATGTAGTTCCTGGTGTCGCATTAGGGAAGTATGATTTGTTTTCTAAGCAAACGGATGGATTTCCTTATAGGTTGAATCATCCTTTGGCGCAGTATGTTTTGAACAAGGCTTTGACGCTAGAATTGGAATCAGGGTCAATTAGCCTGGACGAGAAAGATGCCGGCATAAAGATTGTGCTGCCTGATTACCTGAAAAATCAGTCCGGCTACATTACGCTTTCGAAAATGAAGGTCGCTTCGGTAGATGAAGAGGAATTTTGCCTTTTCACCGCTTTTACAAATGACGGCCGGTTCCTATCACAGGAAGAATCTGAAAAATTGCTTTTGTGTGGGGGAATTGAATTAGATGGCCTTGATTTGCCAGAGAGCGTACGGGCTAAACTGGATGCGAATGCGGAACAACATTCGAAGAGCAAAATTCGAGAAATCGATGAACGAAACCTGAATTACTTCGCAGAAGAAGAACGCAAGATTGATGCTTGGGCCGATGATGCGACCAAGGCGATAGAAAAGGAATTGGATACTATAAAGAATAGTATTCGCGAAAAACAGAGGCAATCTCGCTCGGCAACGAATTTGGATGAACAACGCGAAATAGCCAAAGCGATTCAAGACTTAGAATCTGCAAAACGCAGAAAAAGGCACGAACTAGAAGACCGTGAAGATGAAATCGAGGAAAAACGCAATCGCATGATTGACGAACTTGACGCTAAACGGAACAAGGATGTAACCACCAGCGAAATTTTCGCCATTGCATGGCAAACCAAGTGAGGAAAAAATGAACGAACAGACGAATGAACGCCTAAACCGTTTTATCAACCTGCTTAAGGGTATTTTTGAATTAGATAAATCCGACCTTGATTTCGGCATTTATCGAATCATGAATATTCGCAAAGAAAAAATAGAAAAATTCCTCAATGAAGGCTTACCGAAGAAAGTTGAAGAAACTTTGGCTCCGTTCGCAAGCAAGGGAAAGGACGAATTGCTGAAAAAGAAGGCCGATATTGAAAAACAGGCATCTGATTTGGGAGTCGAAATTTCAGCTATTCCAAAGTTTCGTGAGCAGTATGAGTCAATAAATCGTGAATTGGCTAGTGGAACGGACCTTTCCGCCTTGGAAACGGATGTTTATTCGGCTTTGTATTCTTTCTTTAATCGTTATTACGATGATGGCGATTTTATCAGCAAACGCCGTTACAAGGAAGGCGTCTATGCGATTCCTTACGAAGGGGAAGAGGTCAAGCTTTATTGGGCTAACCAGGACCAATATTATATAAAGACCAGTGAAAACTTCAAGGATTATGTTTTTACTGCAGGAGAATGGACTGTCCATTTTAATCTCGTAGATGCGACGACTGAGCAGAATAACAACAAGGAAACGGATGACAGCAAGCGCGTCTTTATGCTGTTTAATGAAGACGAGGAAAATTACCCTGGCGTAAAGACTTTCGAATGCGATGCAGAAAAGAAAGAGCTGATTATCCGCTTTATCTTTGATATCCCTGCGGATAAGAAGAAAAAGTTTGATGAAGAAAACTATACTCGGATTTGCGATTACATTGTCAAGGAACACAAAGAACTGATGACGGTTCTTTTGAATAATGTTTCTACAGACAAAAAGAATCCTTTGACATTAATGCAAAAACATTTGAAGGGGTATGTCGCCAAGAACACCTTTGACTATTTTATTCATAAGGATTTGGGAGGATTCCTTTCTCGCGAACTTGATTTCTTTATCAAGAACGAGGTGATGCACCTCGATGATTTGGATACGTCTAATGAAGTTCGTGTCGAAACATACCTTGCCAAGGTGAAGGCAATCAAGAAGGTCGGCAAGATTATCATTGATTTTCTTGCGCAGATTGAAAATTTCCAGAAGAAGTTGTGGCTCAAGAAGAAGTTTGTTGTCGAAACGAACTGGTGCATTACTTTGGACAAGATTGACGAGTCTTTCTACGAAGAAATCCGTAACAACAAAGAACAAGTCCAAGAATGGATTGACATGTATGCCATTGATGAGATTGCCAATGATATAGAACATCAAGAGCCATGGACGAATCCGCCAAGTATTGAATTCCTGCGACAGAACAAGAATTTGCTGATTGATACGAAGAATTTCTCGGAAACGTTTAAAGAAAAACTGATTGCTTCAATAGATGGGCTGGATGAACAATGTAACGGGCTTTTAATTAATGGAGACAATTTTCACGCGATGAATGTGATTGCGTGTAAAGAGGCTGGAAAAATAAAAACCATTGCTATAGATCCTCCGTACAATACAGAAGAAGACCGGGCAAATGGAAAATTTTGTTATAAAGATGGATATGACAACAGTTCGTGGATGTCGATGATGTACGATAGGTGCCGCATATTGAAGAAATTTCAATCATCTAATGGATTGTCTTTTGTAATGATTGGCGATGATGAATGCTATAATCTGAAATGCATTTTAGATGATATTTATGGAGTAAAAAATTTTAAGGCTAATTTTGTTTGGAATTCTAGAAAATCAAAGCAAAACGATATTGATGTTTCTCTAGCGCATAATTATGTTTTGTCTTATAGTGTGAATAAATCAAAAACAGAATTATATGGAGAGCCATTAATTGAAAGCGAATTCTCTAACCCTGATAAAGATCCGAGAGGAAAATGGAAAATTGCCCCCTTGGATGCTCCTGGAATAAGAGAACGAACTAGTTTTTATGCAATAACGAACCCAAATACAGGCGAAGAATTTTTACCTCCCAAAGGGCGACATTGGACAATTTTTCAGGAAGAGGTTAATGACTATATTGCAAGTGGACAAATATATTTTGGTAGCAAAGGCAAATCTAGGCCGCAATGGAAACGCTATTGGAGTGAGGTAAAAGAAGATTCAAAAACTGTTTCGACTATTTGGGATGAGGTTGGTACTGCTACAGATGGGACGAAAGAACTTGAAGATATATTGGGCATAAAAGCCTTTGAGACTCCTAAACCTGTAAGTTTAATAGAGAAAATAATTCAACAATCTTGCAATGAAAAAGAAAGCGTCATAGATATATTTGCTGGTTCAGCAACAACGGGTCATGCTGCTGTCAATATGAATCGCCGGTATGGAGGCGATAGAAAATACATTCTCGTTGAAATGGGTACATATTTTAATATTTCGACTTTGCCGCGAATGAAAAAAATTGTGTATTCTTCAGATTGGAAATCTGGTAAACCGCAAAATCGTAATACAGGCATATCGCAAATTATCAAGTACATGAAGCTTGAATCCTACGAAGATGCTCTTTCCAATATCGTTCTTGAAAAACCACGATCAGTCATTACAAACCTTTTTGACGATGAGTATCTGATTAACTATATGATGGATGTCGAGGCTAAGGGCAGCTTGCTGAATGTTGATGCTTTCAAATCTCCGTTTGAATATCAGATGAAGATTACCGAAAAGAACGAAAGTAAATTGCGCAAGGTTGATGTTGTTGAAACCTTCAATTATCTTATCGGTTTGACTGTAGTTCGCCAAGGAGCCACTAAGTATTATTCTGTTGTAAACGCCAAATCTCCGGAATACGAAGGTGCTGTAGAATTGACTAACGATTCTAATGGTAAATTTGCGTTCCGCCAAATTGAAGGTACTTTGCCGGATGGCCGTAGAGCCTTGGTTATTTGGAGAAATGTTGGTGACGATGTTCTAGAAAATAATGCTGCCCTTGATGCGTATTTTACCAAATATCGAATCAATCCGCAAGACCGTGAATATGATGTCATTTACGTGAATGGAGATAACAACCTCGAAAACCTCAAGACGGATTCTGAAACATGGAAAGTCCAGCTCATCGAAATGGAATTCAATAACCGCATGTTCGAGGAAAACTAGTTATGGCGAAAACACCCAAAAAAGAGCTTTCGTTTGACGAACAATTGATATTGTTTAAGTTCTTTTTAGACCAATTAGGACTTGTAGATATTTCTTCGCTTAAACACCTGAATTCTAAAGAATACGAAGGGATTTCTGACGATGGCCATACAAAGTTTCTTTTGGACATCGTCAATCGTGGCAGAATAAAAATATCAAGGGACAAATTGTTCCTTTATGACGAAAATATTCAGCGGCATACCAAACGTATTGGCGAAAAACGCGGCGGAATAGTATGGAAATATTTCCAGTATGTCTCGTTACTGTTTACGGAAATGTATTTGGATGCTTATTTTTCGGACAAGGATTCACTTTGCGAAAAACTTAATAAGTTCCTTGCTGAGCAGAAAGCGGACCGAATGCTAGAGTGCAAGGATTTGGACTTTTCGGACTTCTCGGCTGAAAAATTGAATAAGCTTGCATTCATGTGTGCAACGGGTAGCGGAAAAACGCTGCTGATGCATGTCCATATTTTGCAGTTTATGCACTACTTTGATGTTGCAAAACGTGTTAATTCAAAATTGAGTCTTAACAAGATTATTGTCTTGACGCCTAATGAAGGACTTAGCCGTCAGCATTTAGACGAACTTAAAGAGTCTTCGATTTCTGCTGCTATTTTCCGGAAAGATGGTGGGACGGCCCCGCAAAGCGAAGATGTCTTGATTATAGACATCAATAAACTTGAAGAAGAGGGCAAGGTAAAAACGGTATCTGTCGGTAGTTTTGAATCAAATAATCTTGTTCTTGTTGATGAAGGTCACCGTGGCCTTGCTGGCGATATTTGGTACGATTTTAGAACAAGGCTGTCGTCGGATGGGTTCTCGTTTGAGTATTCCGCCACATTCAAGCAGGCTTTAAAGGCGTCTTCTAAAAAGAAAGAAGAACGCCAGTTGATGGAAGATTATGGCAAGTCTATTATCATGGACTATAGCTATAAATATTTCTACAACGATGGTTATGGTAAAGATTATCGTATTTTCAACCTAAAAACAGATGAACAGGGGAAAGTCCTCAATCCTGAACAGGAGAATCTGTATCTTGCCGGTTGTTTACTTTCATTTTACCAACAGCTAAAGGTATATGACTTAAACCAAAAAGACCTAAAGAAATTCTCCATAGAAAAGCCACTTCTGGTCTTTGTCGGAAACCGCGTTGTTTCGGCAAGTTCAAAAGAAGATTTGACGGATATCCAAAAAGTTCTTGAATTTATTGACTCCTTCGTTCGTAATCCTGCTCGAGCTGCAGGGTGGATTTACTCTATATTGAATTCAAGCACTGGATTGATGGATAAATATGGAAATGAACTTTTTACTCAAACATTTAATAATCTGAAAGATATCTGGGGTCACTCTATTGACCTGGTTAGAATAGAAAAGGAATTGTTCCCGGATATTCTTAAATTGATGTTTAATGCAGATTATGTATCGGACGAACCTCGATTACATCTTGAAAACTTGAAGCAGAATCTTGGCGAAATTGGGCTCAAGATTGGCAATTCGGACAAATATTTTGGTGTTATAAATGTTGGTGATGCGGCTGGACTTTGCAATGCGTGTTCTGTAAAAGGAATGGTTGTTGGCTCGATTGAAATGCCGATGGAGTCCCTTTTCCAAACAATCAAAGAGAAAGAATCTCCGGTAAATGTCCTAATTGGATCGCGCAAATTTACCGAAGGCTGGAATAGTTGGCGCGTTTCTACAATGGGACTTATCAATTTTGCCAAAAGCGAAGGCTCGCAAGCTATCCAACTATTTGGTCGTGGCGTTCGTCTGAAAGGCTATGAAGGATGCCTAAAGCGTTCTTCTATGGTGAAGGAAAGTAATCCTCCTAAGTATATTGGTTGCCTTGAAACGCTGACGATATTTGGCGTGAAAGCTAGCTATATGGCTACATTCCGTGAATACCTGGAACAGGAAGGCGTAAAACTAAACGATTTAGTTTTCGAATTCCATATGCCTGTTTTGTCAAGATACAAGAAGGCTGAAACGAAGAAACTAAAAACGATTCGCTTACAAAAGGATAAGAACTTCAAGAAGCAGGCTAGACGATTAATATTAGATGTCCCGTCCGAGGATTTTAAGCGATATCTTTTGAAAAATAAAATCGTTGTTGATTGTCGGAGTAAAATTGAAAGCATCGATTCCTATGGTTCCATAGGAAATGTTTCTGCCGCAGTGCCTGAAAATGTATTGCCCGAAGCAGTTCTAGATTTGCTCGATTACGGAAGGATGTTCGACGAGCTCGAAATCTTCAAAAACGAAAAGAACTACTTCAATATTTGCCTTATCCAGTCAAATCTGAGAAGCATTTTGGCTATTCCTGATTGGTATGGCTTGTTGATTCCGGATAAACAGTTAGAACTAGATTCATTCAAGAAACTTGATACCATGACAGACTTTGCCATTATGGTTTTGAAGTCTTATATGGACAAGTTCTTCAAGTTTGAACGCGAACGCTGGGAATCGCAATACCTTGAATACGGCGAACTTGAAATTAATGACAATAATTTTGTTTCAGATTACTCTATTACGTATACTGTAGATAATCCGCAAAATCAGGGGTACAAGGAACTTGAGACACTCATTAATGAACTAAAAGATAATCTTGATAAATTTGATGGGATGGAAGTCCGGCAAAGACCGTTGTATGGCGGACAAATGGTGTTCTTTGATTTCAAGAATCACCTGTATGCGCCTCTGATTTATCTTAAGGCGTCTAATCTCGGAATCAAGGTTTCGCCGGTTTCCTTGAACGATGGCGAAAAAGATTTTGTCAATATGCTCATTGATTACGCAGAAGCAAAACGAGACATTTTTGAAGATAAATCTCTGTTCTTGCTCCGAAATAAGAGTAAGGTTGGCATGGGCTTCTTTGAAGCGGGTAATTTCTATCCAGATTTCATTCTGTGGATTGATACTCCTAAATCGCAGTATGTGACGTTTATCGATCCTAAAGGTCTTTTGAACATTCCCAAGGAAGACCCGAAGATTCAATTCCACAAAACAATCAAGGATTTGGAAAGCCGCCTTGCCGTGACTGCGGGCGAAAAGCCTGTTGTATTGAATTCATTCATAATGTCTAGCACCAAAGCTGCGGACTTGAAGGAACGTTGGGCTGTGACACAAGCCGAATACGAAAGCAAGAACGTCTATACCTTGGATAACAGCCAAAGTGTCGAAAAGATGATTGATAAAATATTGGCGGAATAATTTTTTTTACTGATATTTTTCCGTTAGGAACAACCCAAAAGCCCGATGAAGCTTCATTCATCGGGCTTTTTATATCAGCGTTTAATATAGCCGAGTCGCTAAAGACTAGGGAGTCTTCCCTTTCCAGGTGAAAGAAACTTTTCTGTGGATTCTTGGAAGGCTGACTTTTTTCTTGTCTATTGTATCGGAAGCAGGT
>Ga0247610_10003723_pt1 | contig 16579 bp, 33 predicted proteins | sample 174DNAGHGhighgp2_FD_193483 | JGI IMG/M metagenome (GOLD analysis project Ga0247610, IMG submission 193483) | Sheep rumen microbial communities from Palmerston North, Manawatu-Wanganui, New Zealand - 1742 DNA GHGhigh gp2 | ecosystem: Host-associated > Mammals > Digestive system > Stomach > Rumen... | reverse complement strand
CACCCTCAGACCATACCTTGAACTCGCCAGTGAATGGCATCTGATTCACATAGATTTTAGACTTGTCACATTCCTCAACCCACGCTCCAATTGTGAAGAGGAAGAACACGATTAACACGATAATTGAAATGCCAGTAATGTGGCCTTTTGTTACTTGAAACTTTTCCATATTTAATTTTTAGTTTAAATTAATAATCTACCCTTTAATCCAGTAATAGAAAGGAATAATAGCCTTAACAAACTTCACCTCTTTCTTGGTGAGACTGATTAAGCCAAAGCAATGCAGTGCAATCATTACATAATACAATGCTGCTAGAATTACAATGGCGACAATTAGCAATCTGTAATACCACATAATTTATTCTTTAAGTCTTTATATTTCTTGTTAATTTTATCAATATTGCATATAGTAACATAGATATACACGATTAATGCAACTGCTACTGAAAGTGGCCAAAGCAGCGATATGACTGTGCATAATACCACCACGAATACGATGTACCCAAATGAATTAGTATTGCTATCAGAATTAAATATGCTTATCGTAAAAATAGATACCCATAATACAGCAGCAGTAAACAGATAAACTCCTTTATTTGAGAAGAATTCTGTTATTTTAAGTAACATATCAAATACCATATTTCAACCACTTGTTTTTTAATTCGAGTGCAAAGATACTAATAAAAAGTGACATCTGCAAATATTTCGAGTTAAAAAATGTTAATGCTCTTTATTTTCTTCAAATGGTACTTTTATCTTCCATTTATGTTGACGGAAGTAAAACTTAAACTCGTCAGATAATGTTTGAACGTACATTTGCCAACTAAATTTCCTATCTCCTGGGCCTAAAGTTGGTCTCATATGGAGAACATCGCCAAAGTCCATATTAAACTCTTCATATAGTTGCTTAACACTATAGTAGAATTGACGTTTATCTCTTCCCATTTTAAAAAGATAAAACATCATAAATTTGAACTTTCCTCTCTCCTTTAGAAACCTCTTTAGGATTTTCATACATTCATCAAGATACACATCACTTGGCCTCATTTAATTGTTCATCTAGTCTGTGAATGTACCAATAAGTCATTTGAATCAAAGACTCTACATCACGTAAATCACAAACCTCTACAGGTGTGTGCATATTGCGTTCTGGGATTGACAGAAGGAGTGTCTTACAGTCATCAGAAGAGATTTTAATCTTGTTGGTGTTAGTCATACCAGCCCCAACAGAGAACTCTTGGTAAGGGATGCCACGCTTTTTGCAAACAGCAGCAACTCCATCACACATTTCAACGTGTTTGTCTGGACCATGAGCAATACAGCCTCCTGCTCCCAACTTAATGTCGCCCCATTCCTTTGCACTCACGCAATCATCGTCAGTGGCAAATGTAACATCGTAGTCAATCGAATACTTAGGATTGATTCTCTTTGCTGCGAGAATAGCACCATTGCCTCCAACCTCTTCCTGAGTACAAGCAACGCCATACACTTTGAGGTTCTTTAAGCCACAGTGTCCTTCTTCAATTGCCAAGTCTGGGTATTTAGACTCAAATTCGTAATCATGCACAAGTTTCTTGATGACCTCGGCAGTGATAAGCACACCAATCTTATCATCAATGCCTCCACTAGCAACACGATACTTGCCCATAAATAGTGTGGGATGGTCTATGACAATAGGATTGCCTATTTGAATCATACTCAGTGCCTCTTCCTTGTTAGAAGCACCAATATCAATCTTCAAGTCCTTTAGCTTTATTGCCTTGTCCTTATCCTCACTATTCCATTCTATGTGTATAGGAGTTTTACCTATAATACCATTAACAGGGCCTTCCTTTGACATAATGACAACAGAGCAACCTGGAAGAATCTTTGGGTCTGAACCACCTGCCTTGATGAAATATACAAAGCCCTTGTCATCTACATACTGAACTTGTAAACCCACTTGGTCAATGTGACCAGACAGCATAAACGGGATTGAACCATTTCCTACTGAGTATGCACAGTTACCTATACTATCGTTGAACTCAAATTTTGCTCCTGCTTTTTCAAGTTCTAATGAGAAAACGTCTGTTGATGCTGTCTCATAGCCACTAGGACTATATGACGAAAGTAAATTCTTTAAAAAATCTATGTTCATATTATTAATCTTGAATATCAGTTTTGTGAATTTGGAAACCAACTCTTACTGGTTTGTCTTGCCACTTTAAATCTTTAAATTCTGGGAAGTCATCATCATGTATTTGAAAACACCTTTCATCACTATCCCAATACATCATTCTACCTACCACCCCTTTTCTGTGTGGTTTAGAGTAATGAAACCAAAGACTTTCGTTTAAATCTCTTGCTACGTAACCAACCATATTATTTATTGTTTTGTTCGAAATTGTATTTGTACCATATTTCAGTAAGCCTTTTGAATTGGCTTTTTGAAATCACCAGATTGTACTTACTCCTAACATAGTTTATTGCTTTGGTAAGTTGCATAGTATCTTCAATCTTATGTTCCTTAACCAAATCAAACACTTCTTCGTCACTCAGTGATTTATTGCACACAGTTTGTGTACGAATGACATATTTTCCAGATTTAATGAGTTTATAAATTTCTGTCCTTATCTCTTGCTGCAATGTTACATTATTAATACCATTGGCAGAGAAATAATCAGATAAGTGTTTCCTGAGTTTTGACTTACTATCTATGTCAGCAGGCAAATGTTCAAGAACATACTTGGTGTATTGAGTTATATCTGGTAGTTCAACCTTCTTTGCCTTTTCTGTTAATAATATATCCTTTTCATAACGCTTAATTAAATTTTCTGTACTGTGTTCATAAACCTTTTTATAAGGCTTACTAGATATATGCCAACCTCCACACGCTTGGCAGTAATAAGACCTTAGTTCGCCTCCATGAGTATCAATATCATCACCATTCCATTTGATGAAGCTGTCTGCTTGCTTCTGTGTGTCAAATAACATTTTCTGCTTAAAGCACTCAGGACACATCACCCTGTTTTTTGTTGGCTTCATAGGTTGTATAATCTGTGTCTTTCACTGCGGAATAATGCAGCAAACAGATTTGAAACGTGCGTCATAAGGTCGTGACCATCTTTGGTTTCGTCCAGACCCATAACAGCCCATCTTTCATTATTTTTGTTTCGCCACAATATGCATATTGTTTTTAGGTACACCATCTTAAAATCGTCGCCAGGCAACTTTTCGTAATACTTTGCATACCACTTAGAGAACCTATTGAGATAAAGGATTATACCATTTCTAGTGTCTTCATTACACTCTTTTAAAATCTTTTCCACTGAATTGCAAATAAGCGATTCTTTCTTATCACTCATTCTTTTTCTGAAAAAACTGATAGTCTTTTCCACAGTGGTATCGTTATATTTCTTCTTAAATTTTGGACCGGACATGATATTTTATTTTGCTTTAGTTTTTGACATTTCAAATTTCTTGAGATATTTGTTATAATCTCGTTTAACCTCCTTCATTGAACGTCTCTCTGGCGGCGTATACAATGGATGATAGAAAGGATAGTGTTCTCCCATAGTTTTACTTTTTAGTATACCTGAAATTTAAGCCACAATGAGGGCATTCGAATACTTCTCCCTCTGAATCTTTAGCCTTGGCAATGTCTATGACAACCTCGCCACCACAACGTACACATTTTACTTTTTCCATATAATTCTAGGTTTATTAAGCTTTCTTAACCTTAATCCTTAACAGTTTTGTAGCATCACAATAAACCCATTCTGTGACATTATATATGCCATCATATTTACCAGAATCAAATCTAACTCCTGTTCCTACCTGTGGCAAGAACATTCCATCGTGATACTCAACCTCACTGATAATATTTCCTACTAACACGAATTTTTTGCCTCCGCCAATTTTCCTTTCAAGTACTGGTGAAGGGTTAGTCATATCATAAAACTGAATTGCCTTAATTTCTCCTACATAACGAAAACCATACATATTTTAACCTCCTATTTTAATTAGTTATCGAACAAGCCCATTTTATGAACCATAACGTCCACACACTCTTGCGTATCGTGATATATCACGTTTTCAACCTTGTAGAAAGTTTCATTTATTGATATTTCACTTCCTATTTGTGGAATATAATATGGATAACCTACGCCAAACAAATCATATGTTTTAATAGGCTTGATTTCACCAGTTAGGCATTCTTCTGAATCGTACAGATATATTTTCTTTACAATCATTTCAATTTTTGCTTATATTTTTCCTTGTCTTCTGGTGTCAACGTATGACAAGTTCTACCAAGATGCCACTTTCCGCATACTGCACATTTATAGGCAGCAACCTTTGTAATTGTCTTTTCTGATGAATTTACTGTATAAGCAATTTTTAAAGCTTCAGCCTCAGTCTCATATTTTTTCTTTGGCTTGTACACCTTTTCGCCATTTACATCATAGTAAGCAAATGTATTACAAGCCATATTCTTCTGTTTAAAGCCTTTCATGCTAGAAAATGCTTTTATACTTGATATACTGCTTTAACGCTTCGTATTCGTGATGTTTGTACATTCCATCCCACCTTCTAGCAGAATTCCAGTCACCACAGTTTATTGCCTTATTCTCGAAAAACCCTACAATCTGATATGGGTCACTTACGAAAATTTCATAGTTTTCTTCGCCAAATATCAGGATATATCTGATGCTTCTGCTTGGGTCAATCTCAGTTTGAACTCGCTCATTGCCCAAATTCACGTAGAAGGATGCCGTTTCAAGGTGTCTTGCGCCAATAAGCATCATAGACTTGTAAAATGCGCACTGTAGGATGGAAGATTGCAGATACCAAGTTTCATATTTGCCATGTACAGATTTAACCTCAATAATTTTGTCATCACACACAATATCGTTTGAAAAATTGATGGTGATACCAAGTTCATTATTGACGTATTTACCCCTCATTTCCTCACCTATAATGTTGGGTATTGTGTCAGCTACTGCCCTTTGGAACTTCTCTCCATATTCAACCATCGCTGATGGCTGAGGTCTTCTTTCTGGATGCTCTGCAAACATTTTAATCTGCATACAGGACATCGTGCATAGTTCTTTTGCTGAAAATGTAATCATACCTTTTTACTTTTGGGCAAAGATACAAACTTTATTCCAAAGAAACAAATATTTTGAGTTAAACTTTGTTAATATCTTTATTTTTCTATCTTTTATTAAAGATTGTTAACAATGTTAGAGAAAAATAAAATCTACTGTATTGATGTGTTAGAAGGGCTTAAGCAACTGGATGATGAATCAGTTGATTTGATTATAACATCGCCTCCATATAATAAGACTGGATTCAACTCTTACAGCACAAAAGGAAAAAGAAAAGGTGATATTTGGAGCAAAGCAATTATGTATGGAGGGAATGCTGACCTTGATAATATGCCGGAGGAAGATTACGAGAATTGGCAAATTGAGTTTCTTAATGAATGCTTCCGGGTGTTAAAGAAAGATGGCTCAATGTTCTATAACCATAAGGTAAGGGTAAAGAAGAACAAAATTTCATTCCCCCTGGAATGGATTGATAAATCAAAGTTCATTACCAGACAGATTATTGTTTGGGATAGAAGCAGTTCAATGAATATGGATAAATGCAGATACATTCCTTCTACTGAATATATTTTCTGGCTAATTAAAGACAGGAAGAACCCAAGATTCAGAAGAGCAGATAATGCTCAATTCATTGCAGAGGTTTGGAAGTTTGCGCCTGATAAGAATAATGAACATCCTGCACCATTTCCAATTACATTACCTGATAACATAATACCAAGCGTTGCACAAGGAGAAAGAATATTGGTTCTAGACCCTTTTATGGGAAGTGGCACTGTGGCAATGTCAGCTGTTAAGAATGGATGCGACTATATTGGCTTTGACAAAATACAGGAATATGTAAATATGGCTAAAAAGAATATTTTGGAAGAAGAGTTTAAAAATTCAAAACCTATACCATTTATAATGAAAAAGCTCGATTAATACATTTAATCGGGCTTTTTTATGCACATAAAATATTTATAAGAAATAAATAATTACTTATAAATTTGCCTTTTTAGATTTTTTTTTGTATCTTTGTATACAAATATAAATTTAAATTATATTATGAAAAGAAATATTATACATGAAAGTAAAGAAATAATAAATAATAAAGATTTTATTGTTTCTAATATAATTAAAAAACAATGGTCATCACCTGATGATTATTGGTACGTTTCTATTCTTCAAAGGCAAAAAGATAATAGTAATGTTTTGGATTCAGAAGGTAATTCTATTTTTGTCGGAAATGGTAAAAAATGGATAGATGGAGATTTTAGTGACAATAGAATTGGATATGTTATAGTATCAGGTAATACTGTTGAAGAGGCTATAGATAGTTTATTAAACGCAAAGGTTACAATATTTGATTCTTGGATTCCTCTTATTGATAATCAAAAGACCATTGAATGCAATGATAATAACTTTGGCAGTATTATTAGTGTATGCAGAAGATTTAACGCTAGAGCATACATTTCAATGTATAAAAGGTCTTTATCAAAAAATTCATCAAAGGATTTACCTCAAGATATTTACACTCCTAATATTCTGAAAAACGAATTAACCGGTAAAACTGATACATCATCACGTGAAAGAATATTTGACTTCGTTTCAACTCATAAGCCAAGAACTAATTTACCTTTATGGTTTATTGATTGTGACGAAGAGAGTGATGATATTAATGAATATGTGTACAATTATATAGTAAGAAATTGTGGCGTAGAGCCACAGTGCTATCAAACGCATAATGGTTATCACTATTTAATTGATATGAGCTGGGCTGCTGATGATGCAAAAGAAATAAAAAAAATTAAAAAAGGATTGAATACCTTTTTATATAATTTATATGGTAATGAAGGAAATTTAGGTAAAAGGGGTAAACAGTTGAACCCTATAACTATTGAAAATGATAAAAAACTTATATTGTATTCAGAGGTAGGAGTTGAAGGAAGAAATGTTGAGCACCCTGATTGGCAGACAATACGTGATTACCCAGTTCCTGAATTAAGAAGGAGAAGAAAAAAATCAGCAACAGTAAAACCAATCAAGAAAGAGTCAAGAAAGGTGTTTTCTATTGGTACTAACAATGGAAGATTTGAGTGTGATGCTACTGACACTGCTTTACTATATGATAGTTTAAAGAAAAGATTTCCAAATTTTAAAGATGACGTTATAAAAAAACTTATGAATAATCCAGGTAACTACATAATGAAAGAAAATAAAATACAAATGAAAAGCATCGTTGAAGCTCTTCAATTCTCTTTAAATAAATTCATAAATGAAGAATTAGGAGAGAATTTGGAAGGCGAGGCTTTTAAGAGAACTGAGCCTGTATATTACAGTGGTGATGATAAATTATCTTTGGTTAAAGACCCATATGATTCATTAGATAAAAGTCAGCAGCATGGAAATTTAAGAAACTTTGCTATTAGAAGAAATGGAAAGGTTTATTGGGTTGCTCGTTCATTAGCAGTTCAATGTTGTGTTTTCTGTAAAGACAGAAATGGTGAATGGTGCTTACTCGCTAGTAAAAGAGGTGGAAGCGGAGATAGAAGTGGTCAGTGGAATATAGTAGGAGGCTTCTTAGACTATGGAGAAGACCTTGAAATGGCAGTTTCAAGAGAGTGTCGTGAAGAAACAGGAGTTGAGTTGCCTAAAGAAAATATAAAATATTTAGGGCATCACGCACCAGTTGGAGATGGTCCTGTAGATATTTTCTTCAAGGCATTCTTAAATGGTACTACAGATATGTATGCACCTACTCTTGAAAATTGCGAAGGGTTTGGAACAGAAAGACAAGAATCAACAGATGTAGGTTGGATTCCTATTAGTCAACTTGGCAATTATAACTTTGTATCAAGGCAAAGAAAATACATACAGCAGTTGGCAAGTGAATTATCAGCAGGAAATTCAGGTAATGAGGTATACGCTAACTTTGTTAATTCTTTAGGAGAACTATTAAAAAGTGGTATGATTAATAATAATATTTATAATAGAATAATTAGTTTAGTAAACAAGTAATTTATGAAAAAAATATTTATAAATAACAATCAAGTAGGTAAGTTGAACGAAGATGCTAAAATTGTAAACTTTAATTCCAGTTTACCTGTTGATGCTGTTTCAGAGCCTGATGAACTAATAGATTCTGATGATGACGTTTTAAGTGAATTTGATACTTTGGATTCATTAGTGGACGATGTAATGGAAGCAGCAGCAGAAGTGAGAAAATACTATTACGCTAACAAAGGATGCTTTGGAGAAGAAGAGGAATATGCTAAAGACATTGATGATAAAATGAATTTTATATTAAGCGAATTATTCTAATGAAAATTTTAAAAGAATCTTTATCAGGAATATTATATCATTTTTGTGATTTTGATAGCATATATAATATTGCTTTATCAGACAGGCTGATATTGACTAGTGCCTATAATAAAACATCTGATTTTGCTTTTCAAAGAGGACGTTTATTTTATATCTCTTTCACAAGGCAATTTAACGGCAATATTGGTTATGCTAAAACAAGAAATGATACATACGATAATCAATTTGATAAAAAAACAGGAAAAAAGAGAAACATGGACTCTAGTAAATTATGGACAAGAATAACTTTTGATGGTGATTTGTTGTCAAATAATTACAAAGGTGTTCAGGTTAACAATCAATCGCATGGAGTAGATGTGATAACGAATAGGCAATCAGAGGATAGATTGGTTACTAATGAGCCATATATTTCAAATATTCATAATTATGTGTTATCTGTAGATATATTACTACCAAAGAAAATGAGAAAAGATGTCTATATCAAAAGAGAAACAATGATTAGGACAATGATTATAAAAAGTAAATTTGGTAGTAAGATAAAAGTATTTACTGATGAAGCTGAATACAACAATCCCAATTCAAAAAACTATATTGACCCTAGAAACTTTTTATATAAGAATAATGTAGATGATAACGGAAATAGGCTTTTGAAGTTTTCTGATATGCCACAGAATAAAATATCTGCTGTTAATGATATTAATGAATATGACCCACAAAAAATAGGTAGCCTTGGAGAAATTGCAAACGCAATGACATTTGTTGGGTATGGAGAAAATATCACAGGAAGAGAAATTCTAGACAAATATAATTTAATTAATATAGATAACAAAGAAAAGCAAGAAGAGACGAAGATTCAATTAGAAAAACTCTATAACGAAAGAATCAGAAACATAAACAGCATTAACGATATAAATAGTTTTAACAGACAGTTTAGCAACCTTAGAATGAATATTGGCGGAGAAACTAAATGGCTTTACTCCAATTGTATGTTTATGATTACGAATTATATGAAAGAAATTGGTGCAAATAGTTTTAAAGAATTAATTGCTTATAAAAAACAATTATTTAAAAGGATGCAACAATTTTATAATAGTCGTAGAGCAGTTGGCGAAAATTTCAACAATAGAATAAAGCAAATTATTCAGGAAGTTTTAGACAACGTTGTTAAAAAAAAAATTAATGCCGTAATATTTGACTTTGATGGAACATTGGTGGACACAACAGCAATAGATGAATTTAGAAGTGTTGCAAAGAAAATTAAAGACCCTCAAGAAAGATTGGATTATTACAGAAAGTTCTTCCAAGAGACGAAGGTTTATCCTGGCATAGTTAATCTATTGAATGCTTTAAATGCTATGGGAGTTGTTGTCGCAATTGTATCATTGAGTCCTAAAAATATGGTACAAGATTTATGTAAGTTCCATAACCTTCCAATTAATATGAATTTTGTTCTTACTGATGGAAAGAAATTCAATCTTGTAAAAGGATTCCAAACTGGTTATTCAAAATCAACCATCTATAGAAAGATAATGGAGAAATTAAGTATACAGCCTTATTCTGTATTAGCTGTAGGCGATGAAATTACTGATGAACAACAGGCTAAAATAGCAGGGATTAATTTTATAGGATGTAGTTGGGGAGGAAGAAATGAAACAAGCAATAGTGTTAGTAATCCTGCTGATGTTCTTAGATACGTTAAAGGTGAGATTTAAATCTCACCTTTATTTTTTTCTTTAATTCTTTTTCTAATTATTTTTGTAAACTCCTTGACCTCTTCAGGTGTTGCGTTTCTTAGGGTTTCATATTTAGGCTCCATGCCTATTTTAACTCCTGTTTCATAAGTATTTTTAAATGCCTCACGTGTTGTCTTTCCATATACCATTTTCCAAACAGTATTTCCGTTAGCATCTTCAAACTCACATTGCCAGTAGAGTTTCTCAATTCCTTCCTTTAAAATTTTACTAACAGATTCCTTTATAATATTATGTAAATCTGATTCTGTTATTTTTATAATTTCTTTATTCATTTTTACAGGTATATTTTCCTATAAATATAATATTTATTAAGAAATAACGTTATTTAAAATAAAGTATTAATAAAATGGATAATAAAAAGAAAGTATTAGACCCATTAAACGATTATCAGTTGCTTCAAGAAGTAAGTGGAGGCTCTTATTTCTTCGCAAACGTTGATACAGTAGGAGTAGAGGGAACGCCAACTCTTGAGAGCACTGCAAAACCTTATGTCGTTAATGATGAAACTGGTGAACCAGGTGTTGTAACTGGAGAACCATTGAACTCAGTTCCAAGAGGTGATTTGGATAAGAACACATATGATAATACATCAGATGTTTATTATAACCCTGAGTATACATATGAGGAACAAGTTCCAGAAACTGATGGGGAATAACAAAAAATAAAGGTGAAGAAATCAATCTTCACCTTTTTTATTTATCAGAAATATAATATAATCAATAACATCTTTTAATGAGTTGCATTTTGAAATAGTTGCCCCAGAAACGCTCACACCATATTTCAATCCTAAATCAAAAGCAACTGAATTGTGGTTCACGGTTAGTTGCTTTAACAATTTACCGTGATTTTCAAGGAACATTACTTTTTGAATGAAAGACATTTCAAATGATTTTCCAGAACCAATTGCTTGATAATTTAGTTTTAAATGTGTGGCTATGATTCTAGCGATTGGCTCTTCTAGTTCCTTTTCCTTATAGTATATGTTATTATATTTGTATTTCACTGCCACTTATAAGTTTCTTAGCAATATCAATAGAGAAGCCAACTGTTGCTACCTTATCTGATGTTTTTTCATAAACTTCATCAGGTATTGAAATTGATAAAGCCTTTTCAAGATTACAAACAAGTTCAATAATATCTAAACTATCACACCCCAAATCGTGAATTAGATTTGCGTCACTTGTTACATCTTTAGGCTCTACTCCCAGTAAATCTATAATTGTACGTTTTACAATATCTTCTACTTCATCGTAGTACATTACTGGGTCATATACAAACTTATTTTTCATTTTTGTTTAGTTTCAAGAGCCATTCACGTGTCTCATCAAGTGCTTTGCCAAGCAAATTCTGACCCTTCCAGTTCTTCTCATCGTCAGCTAATGGGTCATTCTCTCTAAGTTTGATTCCCCACACTCCATCAATAGGAGAAGCCTCAACGAATCCTTTACCTTTAAAGTCATCACTGGTAATGAGTTTCTTAAGGTCTTCGTTCTGCGAATATTTGGCTTTATTGGCATCTACCATTACTTTGTATCGCATTTCATTCCAAACCTTATCGTCATAGCCTTTAACCTCACGTCCAAGTGCTTTGGCCTTCTTTGGGTCTTTGGTAGCAAGAATCTTGTCAGCAACCTCATAATCACCGAATACGATAGCCTTTACATACATGAAGTATTGCTCACTGTTGAAGAAGTGCAAGTTTTTCTTCTCGCCTTTAATCATCATTTCAACATCAAATCCTGCTGGATACCAATTGCTGGGCCATTCACCCCAAAACAACACATGTTTCTTAGTTATATTCATGGTTCAAATTTTTTTAATTCAAGTTCTTTTTCAATAATATAGTTATAGAGTTTAGGAGTTCTATTAACAGTCAATCTAGATATTTTTCCATTAAGCACTCCCTTGTATGGAAATATTATCTCTTTGTAGCCTTTTTCAACACAAGCCTTTTTGATGTGTTCAAAGTCATCATCAATAACCTTTTTAAACTCTTCGAAGTCTTCATCATTCCAATTACCTTCATATGATTTGGCACCTGACACGTATCGTTTTTGCGTAGTAATTGGATATGAGTTAGGCAACCCTCTTAACACAGCAGAGGTCATTGATGGATAACATAGGTTTTTTTTACCGAATCTTGTTGAATATTCAGAATCATCAGGTATTTTTCCTTTACCTGATGTCCTATCACCATTATCGGTGAAGACATACATCTTTGTATTATCTTCACTTACGCTTTTTCTGCTATATGCATTTTTTGTCTTAGTTAAAATCATAATCCTAAATAGTTTAAAATAGGATAACAGTTCTTTCTTATCTCTTCTCTTTCATCGTCAGTGTATTTACTCTTCTCTTCGAGAAGAACATCTATCTCTTGCCTTGCTGTCCTAGGCGCTGCATATTTCGTATAACGGCTGCATTCCCAATCTATAACAGCTGCAAGCCAATTAATTTTGTTAAGTCCATAACGCCTACCTGAGAAGATATGGTGCTTATTGTGGTGTTTATGCCACTTCTGAACTCTTTTATAGTCGCCCCAAAAAAGTTTAAGCCAAGGCTTTTCTATATCATGAAGTAACCATTTTGGCTTCCAAACTCCTAGCTTAAGTGCAATGAGATTATAAGCAGCCCAATGATTAAACCAGTATTCGAAAGTACTTCTTTGAGATTTATCGAACTTCTTTAAATTGTTTAATAGTTTATCGTAATCCATTACTCGGTATAAAATTCAATTAAAATTATTAGCGTTAACAACGCAAGTAAAGCAAATATTGCAACATTAATCCAAAAATTTGCTTTAACCAGTTGTCTTAATTGATAGTCATAAGCAACTTTACAGCCTGCAAATGTAACAATTACAAAATAGACCGTAAACAATAGAGTATATACAAATCCCATATCATTTATTCGCTAAAGGTTTCTGCAAATGGTAGATAGTTTCCTCGTGGGTTATGCTCTCTGTGAGAGTTTCCATCATCCAGCACAGCGAATACTATCTTCTCGAACTTGTCACAATATTCAGGCTCGTTAAGAACCTCTTTGAAAAGTTTGGCGACATCTTCGGGAGGATTTGCAAATGCTCCACAGCCAAATGCTCCAAGAACAATTGAATCGTTTTCCCAATATATTGCCAGATTAAGCATTGTTCTAATCTTCTCCTTTGTGATACTTTTAGCCCAATCGTTCATATGGCCTTTTGAATCAAGTGGAGGATTTTTAAGGGCTGCTATTGTTATAACATCAATGCTGAACAATTCATCTAGGAACTCATAGTTCTTATCATCACTCTCTCTGAACACTGATATAGATGGGGAATAGATTGCTCCATGATTAACAGGCAGCGGATAACGTTTCTTCTCTAGCGGAAGTCCATATTCCTTAGACAGAGTATCAATGAATCTAAAAATTGATTCGAACAAATTAGTTCTCCTACATAAGTTCTCTTCTTGAGCTCTTGAACCTTTTCTTACTCCGCCACCAGGAACCTTGAACGAAGCAAAGTTTACAACAGCAGGCGAATAGCCATCATCATATAATTCCTTTGCTGCCATCAAGCAGTCTTGGTTAACCACACTAATTTCAGTGCTATAACGCTTTAGTTTGTCGAAGTTAATCTTTTTCTTGATGTCGCTATCATAGAAAGTAACGTTATCAATAGAAAGCCCATCGTGCTCACTTGGTATTTCTACCTTTTCGCCCTTTTTATTGATGTAAAAGCCTTTATTGACGCAATCAACAGTCTCAGCAAACACTTTTATTAAGTCTTCTCTTTCCATAAATCAAAAATTACACATATAGTACAAATATACAAAAAAAATCTTAAAAAAGAAAAATTTTAAGAATATTTAACTATATTTAATATATAATAATATATATAATATATTCCAGTCCGGAACCAGAATATATATATTAATTAATATATATAAAGGTCATCTGAATAGTATTCGGTTTGTTGTTTTTTCTCAACTTTCTTTTCATCGTTTACGTAACCCATTCCCAATTTTACCAAGAATATAGTTACCCAAACAAATACTAGTCCGAGGATAAAACACCAAATCTTTCCAATGTATTCGTCATCCTTTTCAGCGCTGTATAAAAGGGCAATTGCCACAATAGCTGAAAAAATTGATGGAAGCAATGCAAAGAATTCCATAATTAGTTCAGATTAATATTATTTTCAATTTCTTCACAAGCATCATTGACGAATCCACTCTCAAGAATATCTTCCGCTGTCTCTAGATATTCTAAAACAGTCTCTAAAGTTTCCTCAGACAACGTAGCATCAACCTTCTTATAAGATTCGAGTCTTGTTGAAATACTTTTTAATTTGTTATCAACATTTTTAACAAGTTCTTTCTGGGTCATATAAACCTTTTTTAATCAAATTAAACATTTCACGTTCAAAGTACATAAGTTGCTCATCTGTAAGCCCCTTAACCCACTCTGCATAGTAGTTTTCGTAATATCGCTTTATGTTATTAATTCTAAATCTGAACTCTAGGTATTTCTCTAACATAGTTATTTATCAATATAAAAACTGTCAACATTTTCAATTTCAATATCCGTGCTAATTGGTACTCCAATTCCGTTTTTACCTTTCTCTTTGATAACCAGAATGTCTTTCCTAAGAGTCATATAGTCAATATCTAAATCTCCATTTGACAAAATAACCAACCCATCCCATAATCCATTCTTCTTTTTAATCATTATTTTAGTTGTCTTAACCTCATTAAGTTCCTCTGGTTTGGTTGTATCACTTTGAAGATACAAACCGCCAAAGATAATACCACACATTAGACTAAGCATAACTATAATCCACGCCCCAACAAAAAATAGCTCTTCATACATCTGCATGAAGTCTTTGTATATATTTTTAAGGGTTTTCTTTTTTTTATAGCCAATTTCCATACTAACGTCTTATCTTAAGCTGATTATTATTATAGTCGATAGATATTTCACCTAGTTGCTTTAGCACACTTTGGCCAAGCAATAGCGAAGATTCACCATTCTCTTGTACTGTACACTTAATATCCTTTACCTCTATGCCCCCAATGTTTATGGTTTTAATCTTTATAACTGGGCATTCTCCTGAACTATTATCAGCATACACACATGTCACCCTATCAATTATTTCACTGTCTGAAATCAAGTCAAGATGCTTCATATAGAAGAACTCAGCTGACGTAATCTGCATATCAGAGCACCCAGTATCAATCAGAAACTTCATATCCACGCCATTGACTTTAGCCATGACGTGTACAGAATGGTCTGTTATTTGTACTGGGACAGTAATAACACTATTGTCAGCCTTCTCCTTAACAATCTCTTTCTTAGGAATAGGAGAAACAATGACTGAATCTTTGGGCTTAACGGTGTCAGCCTTTAGTGTATCTTCTAAGGTGACACCGAAAATGCTCTGTACTGCCTCTTCTTTTGCCTTCTGGAACGTTTTCGGTGCTATTCCTATAAAGATATACGTCATAAACCCGATAATGGCTACAGCGAAGAGAAAATACTTCAAACAGCCATACTTCTTTTTACCATATGAACTCATACTTCTTTTGCTAATTTTTCAATATCCTGTAAATAATCTACACACTGGTCTTCTGTCAATGTTTTATTAAACTCGAAGGTTTTATCATACGCCATGCAATTGCCCCCTTCATCAAGTTTCTTAAATCCGTATTCGACCGTAACGATAAAGTCAGTCGTATCACTACCAGTCATAATGGTTATACCTAACTTACCTCCAAAGTGCTTCTTTTGCATGCCTTGAATCTCACCAAGGGCAAACTCTAGTTGTTTATCTGTCAACATATATTAGTCTTATTATTAGGCTTATCAAGCATTCCTATAACAGATATTGCATACATCATAGCGCTAGCCTTACCGTCATACCAAGATGACAAACACTTGCTATTATGGTCGTTTTGCGCAATGGCCTTATCTGACATTTCACGGTACTCTTCGCATTTTCTTTTCAGTAACGTTAAAATTTCTTCCTTAGTCATTTCTTTCCGTATTTTACTTCTCCATCTGTAGCCTTTATATTAATCCTAGGCTTCATAAAGAATTGAATGTCACAAGTAGGCTTAATCAGCTCTACTATCTCTTCCATAGGCTTATAAGCGTCTGGAGCCTCGTCAAGCGTGTTTTGGCACACTGAGGTAGAATATATACCTGCGTCACTCATTTGCTTCTGAAAATCGTTAAAATTGATTTTCTTCTTCGCAGCAGCACGTGACATAATACGTCCAGCGCCGTGAGGTGCAGAGCAGTTCCAATCCTCATTTGATTTACCCTCACATATAGCTAAGCCATCCTTCATGTTGAAAGGTATAATCATCTTCTCGCCCTCATAAGCACGTATAGAACCTTTACGAATTGTCATATCGCCAAAGTCGAGATAGTTGTGGATTGAAGCCACGTGGTCTA
>Ga0247610_10003722_pt1 | contig 16585 bp, 3 predicted proteins | sample 174DNAGHGhighgp2_FD_193483 | JGI IMG/M metagenome (GOLD analysis project Ga0247610, IMG submission 193483) | Sheep rumen microbial communities from Palmerston North, Manawatu-Wanganui, New Zealand - 1742 DNA GHGhigh gp2 | ecosystem: Host-associated > Mammals > Digestive system > Stomach > Rumen ... | reverse complement strand
TGATGATTCTTCCCGATAGTGTGCTTGGCGGGCTGTTTGCCCCCAAATTCGTGACCCCATCGGCTACCGTGGGGTATTTGGATGCCACGCCATACCCCAACTGGCGCTTCTTGCAGGGTTCCGTCTTTGCAAACAGGGGATCCAACAGTCTGGTGACCATCTACAACAACGCCGACCTGGACTTCCAGTCGCGTGTCAAACATGATACGGTGGATTTGGGTTGTTATGAGTCTGATTACTACGGACATCCGCTGCCTGCATACGGCAATATCATTTACGTCACCCAGAACGGCGGTGGCACTCACGACGGCAGCAGTTGGGATAATGCCACCGGTGATCTCAATCTTGCCTTGGGTCTTGCTGAAATGTACAACGCCGATGTTTGGGTTGCCGAGGGTGTCTATTATGGTGACACAATGGCAATCAGTGCTTTCACGATGCATGACGGTGTGAACGTATATGGCGGTTTTGTGGGCAATGAGCCAGAGACTTTCGATCTTTCGCAGCGCGATTTGTCGGCGCATGTCACGGCCTTGGACGGCGGAAATGCCCGTCGGGTGCTGAACCAGCCGGGAAGTTTTACCCATCGCACAGTATGGGATGGGCTCACTCTCCGCAACGGCAACTACACCGGATCCACATACGGTGGCGGTGCCGCCAATCTGAAATCCAACTCCACGCTTTCGAACTGCGTCATCACCCACAACCATGCCAACGGCTATGGCGGTGCGCTTTATGGAAGTGGATACCACTATGGCTCCAATGACACTATCTTTCTCATCAATTGTACCATCTCATACAACAGCGCTGGACAGCACGGTGGCGGCGTGTATCTGAGCCAGAATATCTCAATTCAAAATTGTGTGATTACCCATAACACAGCAGGTAACGGCAACGGAGGTCTGAGACTTTCCGAGGGTATCATTACTCACAGTACAATTACCCATAATACGGCAGGCACTACTTGCGGCGGTATTTCTTCTGATCGAAGCAAGGTGTATAACTGTCTGATAGCCAACAATACCTCTGGGTCGAGTGCATCCGGTATTCTCGCCGACCGCTCCGATGTTTTCGGTTGCACCATCGTGAACAATGCCAGCAGCGGCACAGGTGCGAACTTAGGTGCAGGACTTGTGGGGACGACCTCCACCTCCGCTTCCTACTTGCCCAATGTAGTGAACTGCATCATCTGGGGCAACCGCAACAATGGTGAGATTGCCAACGTTCTCAATAATACTGCGTGCCACCATTCCGCTGTGGAAGGTGGTGTGGTAGGTGAGAATAACATTGCCCTCTTGTCGGAAAACACTGGGAGTAATCCGTTCTATCCGAACTTCGTTCAGCCTTCGGATTCCGTGGGTGCGTTCGACAGTCCGGACAATGCCGACTGGCGGTTGACGAATGTTTCGCCTTGTGTGAACCGTGGTGACAACACCGTCGCCGGTTCCACCGACTTGGCCGGCAATGACCGAGTCCAGCAGGATATTATCGACTTGGGATGCTATGAGTCGGAATACACAGGCATCACACTGCCCCAGTACGGCAATGTCGTCTATGTGACAGAGCAGGGTGCCGGATTGCAAATTGGCAACAGTTGGGAGAATGCCATCTCCTCCATCGTTGATGCCCTCTTTATCGCCAAGACCTACGGCGCGGATGTATGGGTGGCCGCAGGCACATACTATGGCAACACTGCTTCCGATAAGGCTTTCACGATGATAGAAGGGGTGAATGTATATGGTGGGTTTGCGGGTAATGAGCCGGAGACTTTCGACCTCTCGCAGCGTGACTTCGCAACGAACGCCACCATCCTTGACGGCCAGAACATGCGGCGTGTGCTCTACCAACCGAACAGCTTCTCCGAAAGCACGGCGGTGACCTGGGATGGCTTCACCATCCAGAACGGTGCCTATTACGACAACGGTGTCGGTGTCTATATGCAAAGTTACTCCACTTTGAGCAACTGTATCGTGCAAAACAACTACCTCTATTATCTCAATACTCCTTCCAGCAGTACTTGGCAAAGCAAGTATGGCGCTGGCATTTATGTCTCGGGTGGTACTAACAACACCACTGGATGGACGACCCAAATCCGCCATTGCACGATTCGTTACAACAGCTTCCAGAACAGCGGCTATTTGGACGGTTATGGTGCAGGAATCTATGGCAACTGTTTGAATATCAGTCATTCGGAGATTAGTCACAATACCAATCCCCGCTATTATGGCGGCGGTATCTATTGCCAAAATAACAGTCAGTTGTCCAACTGTCTTGTTCACAATAATTTAGCGGGCCGCGGCGGCGGTATCTATTTGGCCGGATACGTCACTATGGTAAACTGTGATGTTGTGAACAACAGCGCCACATCAGAAGGTGGCGGCCTTTACCGCAACTCCGGCACCCTCAATGCCACCAACAATATCATTTGGGGTAACAAGAAGAATTATGCCGTCAATAATATTTACGGGACAGGCACTTTCAACTACTGTGCCGTGGAAGGGGGCATTTCTGGTACGAACAACATCAATCTCGCCTCCTCCAACGACGGTTACAACGATGCGCTGTACTACGCACGCTTCATCGACCCGGAGAACGGGGACTTCCAACTGCACCCCACCTCAGCTTGCGTCAATGCGGGCAACTCCGAAGTGGTCACTGACAGTCTCGACTTTTACGGGAATCTGCGGTTGCAGAGCACGGTGGATATCGGCTGTTCGGAAGCGCAGGAGTTCAGCGACTGCCCGTCGGTGGTCGGTTTGCACGCTGATAACATCACCACCAACAGCGCCCATCTGAGCTGGCATCCGCTTGGCACGGAAAGCGAGTGGGTGGTCATCTACGGCATCGTAGGTGGGGAGACTAACACACTGACGGTCAACGACACAGTCTGCACGCTTTCGGGGCTCACTTTCAACCGCAACTACAGTGCCAAGGTGCGTGCCGTGTGCGGAGACGGGATGATGAGTATCTTCTCCATTCCCGCCAACTTCCAGACTATTTGCGATCCGAGTGTCTTGGATACGTTGTCTAATTTCACGGTGATGCTTCCCGCCGACAGCGAGGTTATTTATCAGAACGGGGTGTCGTTCAGCTGGGCCGCCCTGCCGGAGGCCACCTCCTACGACTTCTACCTTTGGGCCGCCGATGGTGCCGAGCCTGAAACTCCGACGCAGTCAGGGCTGAGTTTTGCAGGATTGAGCAATGTGCAACTACCTGCCTATGAGCGCGGCAAGTATTATCGTTGGAAAGTGGTGGCCTGGAACGAGTGCATCAGCAAGAGCAGCCCGGTGATGACCCTGCGGGTGAATCCGCTGCCCGATCTGCACGTGAGCGCCGTGACTACCTCTACGCCGGTGGCTTCGCAGACCATGACCGTGACCTGGACAGTGTCCAACGACGGGGAAGGCAGTACGCCTCCCGGACAGAGCTGGAACGACCGCATCTGGCTCGTACGCGATGCGGATGTGAGAGAATTCAACTACAATCAGGACATCAATTTGGCCACTGTCGCCAACCTGCAGGTTTTGAATCCAGGCGAGTCTTACACCAACACAGCAACGGTTACCCTACCCGAAGGAATTATGGGTAATTACTACCTATTTGTCATCGCCAACCAACATGATGCTTACGATATCGATTTCGAACCCGCTGGTGGTTCCGCCCCGAACCCCTACACACCGAGCCTCACCGGCAACCCTTATCCTTATCTGAATGGTTTTTGCCATAGTCGTGATATGGAGGAGGTCGTTTCCTCTGAATATGGTAACGGATTCGGCCATTTCCATGGTATGGACAACTTCTTCTACGTGGTGCTGAACATCCTGCCGCCACCGTCACCCGACCTGGCGGTGAGCAGCGTGGCGCATCCCGCCAACACATTCTCGGGCAGCACCATTCCGTTGTCGTGGACTGTCACCAATCAAGGCGAGGCTGCGGCTATGGGCCCCTGGTACGATGTGGTCTATCTCACCTCCGACACCATGCTTAGCACGGTGGATGCGTGGCGTGTGGGAACTTATAGGCACAATGGAAACCTCCTCGTTGACAGCAGCTACACCAACAGTGTGCAGGTGACCATCCCCATTGACTACATGGGCGACTACCGTTTCTTCATTATCACTGACAACAACGATGAGGTTTACGAAGGACTCTTCAATGAGAACAATATCGGTGTTTCCGAGCATCCGCTGACTGTGACGCTCACGCCGCCCGCTGACCTGATTGTCACTTCCGTCGTTATGTCGGACTCGGTGGATGTGAATGCTACATGTAATATTGTGTGGACAGTGAAGAACAATGGCAGCAGCCCCACGTATGGCAACCACTGGTATGACGGCTTCTATATCAACCGCGATTCTGTCTTTAATAAGAACACTGCCCGTGTACTAAGGAAGATCGGCCGCAGCGGCACTTTGGCGGCGGACTCCTCCTATACGAGAGAGATAGCCGTCGGCATACCGACGGATTTGGAGGGTGGTCTTTGGTATCTGTTTGTCAACACGGATGATATGGAAAGCATTTTCGAATACACCTACGAAGACAACAATGTCATGGCGCGGCCCTTCACAGTGCTTCTGCCCGACATGGATGTTACGGACATTCAGGTGCCCGACACCGTCGATCCGAATGTGGTCACCCGCGTGACTTGGACGGTGCGCAACAATGGTCCGGGCAACGTCGTAGGCCGTCATTTCACCGACCGCATTCTCTACAATGGGGAGCAGGTCTATACTGCCAACGTGACGAACATCAATATTGCGGCGGGCGACTCTATGGTACGTTCAGCCAATGTCCAACTTCCTTGTACGCAGGGTGATGCCACACTAAGTGCTGTCACTGATGTGACGGAGAACGTGCTGGAGAGCGATGAGAACAACAATACGCTTTCCGTTCCGCTCAACATTCTCACGCCCGACCTGACGGTCACGGGGGTGAGTTTGTTCGACGAGTTGTGGAGTGGTACGCCGGTCGCGGTTACCTACACGCTGGTCAACAACAGCGACATGCCCGTTTCTGGCACCGTCACCGACCGCATCTACTTCAGCCAGCAGGCCGTGGACTATGCGGACGGCGACCTTGCGGGTGCGCACACGCATGCCCTCACGCTGGCGCCCGGTGAGAGCGAAACCTTCACTTTCACGGTGAACGTGCCCAACGGCATCAGCGGACAGTACTACTGCCATGTGAACGGCAACGCCACGGGTTCGGTCTGCGAGACCAACCCAGACAACAACTTCGGCCATAGCGCGGCGGTCAACGTGCAGCTCAGCCCGTGGCCCGACATCGTGGTGACGAACGTCATGGTGGAGGGACCGGTGAACCTTGGCGGCACCTTCCCGTTGGAATACACCATCGCAAACCAAGGCACTGCTCCGCTAAATTACGCTGGGGCAAATACCAAATTCTACTATTCCACCTCTGCCACTCAATACGACAGCAATCATCTGCTGCTCACGCAGATGGACTATCTCAACATCCCCGTCGGCGGGGAGGAGACCTTCACGGCCAACCTGACGCTTCCCGTCAATGAGGCGCCGCATCTCTACTACATCCATGTGGTCGCGGATGCCACCGACTTGATTTACGAACATACTGGTGAAAGCAACAATACAGCCGTCAGCAACGGATTCTTGGCCGCGGTCTATCAGCTTGACCTGATGGCGGTGGAGATTGACGGTCCTGATGAGGTGGAGTGGGGGCAGACTGCCACCTACCGCCTGCATGTGCGCAACAATTCCGCTGTGCCGACGCTGGCCCATCAGTGGAAAGATGCCATGTATGTCTCTGCAGACCAGGTACTTCAGGACAACGACCATCTGGTGCAGCTCATCAATCACCAGACCACGCTCAATGCCGGCGACGACTATTGGGTGAATTTCAACGTCACCATCCCTTACGGCATGCCGGCCACGGCCTATCTGCTCGGCTTTACGGACTTCAACAACAACAATCCGGACATCAACCTCTTCAACAATTCTGTGGTGAAAGCCATCACGGTCAGCAGCGTGCCCACGCCGGATATCGCTGTCACGGAGGCCGTGCTTCTTGACGATGTGGTTGCCGGACAGCCGACACAGCTCGCCTACACCGTGACCAATGTCGGGGAGCAGGCTATCAACCAGCAAACTTGGAGGGACAAAGTTTTCCTGTCTGCAAACAGCACATACGGGAGCGAAGACATCGAGCTGATTACCAAGCCGTGCCAGAACGTCACGCTCGCGCAGGGTGATTCGTACTCCGACACGCTTACATTCGCCGTCCCACTGCCCTACAGCGGTTCCATGTATCTGATTCTCAAGGCGAATGCCAATAATAATCCTTATGAGGTCAATACGGACAACAACACGGTGGCCTTGCCAGTCAACGTCATCCTGACGGATCCCGGCGATTTGGTGGTTACTGACATCACCTCCGAGAGCATCGTCCAATCGGGCAGCCTGCTCCATGTCTCCTGGAATGTCCAAAATATCGGCGATAATCTTTTGGAAGGTAATGGATTAAGATCCCTGCTCTATATCTCGACGAACACGGTGTTCGATGCCAACGACCGATTGGTCGGTAATGTGGTCACCCCGAGCATCCAACTGAATCCGGGCGACATGGTCGCGCAGACCTTGGAGTGCCGGATCAGTGGTCTGGCCGAGGGCGAGTACTACCTGATTGTGAAGACCGATGTCACGAACGCTTTCTACGAGGTGGATGAGACGAACAACACAGGTTGCTCCCTTGAGCCGTTCGCGGTGACCATCCGTCCGCTTCCGTTCAACACCGATGTGGCGGACGTGCTCTACAACGACGCTCCTTCCGACTTCAAGATGGATGTTGGCGACAATCTCAACCAAACGGTGCGCATCCACCTCACTTCCGAGGATTCCTTGGCGGGAGCGATGAACATGATCTACGCCACCTACAACGGTATGGGTGACAATCTGAACTACACCTATTCCACCATCGGGCAATACACTGCTAACCCTGAACTGTACATCCCATCTACGAAAGCTGGCTATTACGGCGTGAATGTCTATGGCAGCACGCCTGCGGGTGATGAGCAGAATGCGGTCATTCGTGCCGACATCCTGCCCTTCGAGCTGCGCTCGGTGGATGCGGACCACGGCGGCAACACCGGTGTCGTGACTGTAGAGCTCACTGGCTCGCGGTTCCGTCCCGACATGCGGGTCTGTCTGCGCAACGCCGGCGATACCATCTGCGCTGACACGCTGTTGTACGTGAACTACTACAAGGCATTCGCCCGTTTCGACCTCACCGGCCGCACACCTGGCATCTACGATGTGAGTGCGGAGAACTTCTGCGAGGGCGAGTCGGTGCTGACTGACGGCTTCGAAATCCAGGAGGGTGTACCCAATGGATTGGCCTACAACCTGATATTCCCGAGTGCGCCGCGTCCGAACCGCAACGTGGTGATGATGCTGGAGTTCGGCAACACTGGCAACCTTGACCTGCACGATCAGGTGTTAGAGATTACCAGCATGGGCGGAAGCCCCATCGCGCTGACGCCTGAGGGGGTCCTGCTGGGAAACACCGTGCTGCTTGTGCCGCTCAACATTGAGGGGCAGCCGCAAGGTCTGCTCCGTCCCGGCTGTTACGGCACCATCAATCTTTACGGCTACACCTCAGGTGGCCTTGTATTCACCCTCAAACCTGTAAACCAGTAAATTATGAGAAAGATGAAATATATAAAAAGCATGATTGTCGCCGCACTGCTCCTCTTGGTGTGGCTTCCCGTACAGGCGCAGTTCGCGGGTGAGGACAAGACCGTCTTGAAGGTTCCCAACAACAGTCAGGAAGTGACCATTGGACAGGATTCGGAGAAGGATGGCTACTGCTACCAATGGGTAGGCCCTCATATTGTGGGAGATAGCAACAAGGCCAAGATCAAGGTGAACCCCAGATTCCCCAAGGAGGACTATTTTGTGAAAAGAATCTCCGACTGCGACGGTGTGGAATATGACAAGGTGACCGTGAAACTGGTGGATACCATCTCCATTGTCAGCGTAAAACCCACAAGATGCTACAATACAGGAGATACCATCAAATTGGAACATTTTGAAATTGTAACCAATCCGCCTGGTTACGAGTCTATGGCCACTTTTGCACCAAACATCGCCAATAATTTCTCTGGAAACGCGGAATGGTCGCAAACGGTTAATTTCCGGCTGGAATACAACAACCACACTTCTCAAAAAGGCACGAAGGTTAATGTTATCAATGAAACAAAGCCGTTGACCATCACGTTTACTCCAGAATTTCAAAATTTTGAAAAAAACGTAAGAAAGGCGGAGGAGATATTGGATATAGCCATGCAATTCAAACAAGGTCTTCTTGCTCTGTCCAAAGGATCTCCTGTTGATATTAGCTGTGACCCGAGTTGGAACACCACAGTGGCGCTTCCAACTTTCAGCTGTTATTGTTGCGAAGGTAAAAAGATCAATACTTTTAATATCGTATCATGGGGTGTGTCTGGCTCCATAGGGTGTGAGGCAGCCGTCCCGATACCTGCTTTAAGCTGTCCTGTCCCGTGTGCCAAGACGGGTTTGTTCGGAATCATCGGTTTTTCAGGCGGTCTTTCTTTAGGTCCCACATACATTGTATGGCGTGACAAATGTTCGTATGTGGAGATTCCAGGTTCTCTGTCTGTTGAGATACACGGCGGTGTGCGTGCACAGGCCTTGGATAAAAACTTTCTCTCGCTGTCCGCCGCATTTTATGGTACCGCTATAAGAGAGTTCTCATGGAAACTCGGGGAACCTTTTCAACTAGGGGATATAAAGCTCAAATGGGGCATCTCCGGAGAGGTTAAGGTTTTTACCGGACTCACAGTTCCGTTTGATGTGCTCATTGGAGAAGTCATCCTTAATAAATAACCTCAAAACACTGGTATTATGAAGAAGTTTCAAAATATAGCATTGTTGGTCATCGCAACTTTTGCCATCTTGGGCACCAGTGCGCAGACCTGCCGTTTTCCGGCATACACTGCAGTGGACTATACTATGACCGTAAATATGGAGTTTGACTCGGTCACGGGGCAGTTGATTGACAGTTCTCATGCCATTTGCAATAATGTCTTCTCCTATTCCGTGCAAGGTCTGGTGCCTTCCTCGGATGACAGTCGGATTATCGCGCTCACTGGTGGAAGTGCAGACCCTGCGACGAGCAACACGCTGCCTGCAGTGCTTTGTCGTCTCTTGCAGGCGTACAACCAGCAAAGCATCAGTGCCATAAAACAGCAGTACAGACCTGCCGACGCAGCGGCCTTTGACCAAGAACTAGCAAACGATACTGTTGCGCAGCACTATTTTAGCTCCGTAGGTGCTATCCAGAGCATGAAACTCCTTTTCTCATACGAAATAGGAGATTTTACGATCGCAATGGTGGAATGCATGTTCAACGACGGGAGCAGCAGTGTCCTGCCCTTTGCCATGCAGAATGTCGGCGGACAGTGGTATGCCGCTTTCGCTTCAACCACATCCATGATGCCCGCAGTCTTTACGGTCTTCCTTCAATACCGCACTGTTGGGGATATCATTCTCGGTAACGACTTTGACGGTGATGGGATTGCTGACAGTGTTGATAACTGTCCGTGCAACGCCAATCCCGACCAGCTCGACACGGACGGCGATGGCGTGGGCGACGGCTGCGACAACTGCCTCTATATCACGAACCCCAATCAGGAGGACTTTGACAACGACGGTGTGGGCGATGCGTGCGACAACTGCAAGTATAGGGTGAACCCCGACCAGATTGACACGGACGGCGACGGTGTGGGTGACGCGTGCGATAACTGTCCGTCAACGCCAAACCCCAAGCAGTACGATTTCGATGCTGATGGGGTAGGGGACGAGTGCGACGACGATATGGACGATGACGGCATACCTGATGACGAAGACGATGACATCGATGGTGACGGCATCCTTAACGAGGAGGACAACTGCCCTTACTCCTTCAACCCGGGCCAGGAAGATAGCGACGGTGATGGCTACGGCGACGGTTGCGACAACTGTCCGATGCAGTACAATCCGGAACAGGAGGATGCTGACGGCGACGGCATCGGCGACCTTTGTGACGAAGACGTGGATGGCGACGGTATTCCCAACGACATCGACAACTGTCCCCAAACCCCGAATCCAGACCAGGCCGATCTCGATTGCGACGGCACCGGCGACGTCTGTGACGAAGACGTGGACGGTGACGGCGTACCCAACAATATTGACAACTGTCCGAATGTGTTCAACCCCGACCAGTCCGACGTGAACGGCAACGGTATCGGTGATGTTTGCGAATAATTAAGAAAGGAATATTATGAAAAAGACCAACCATATCCTCTTTCAGATTTTAATACTGTCGTGGCTTTTCTCAGCCTTATCGGTGAGTGCCGCTTCCGTTTCCGTGGGCAGCACGTTGACCGACACTCTGCCCACGGTCACGACGAAGCCGGTGTATGACATCTCCGCCACTTCGGCCAAGACGGGCGGCATTGTGAACAGCAGTGGCGGTTCGCCCGTGATTGCCCGCGGTGTCTGCTGGGGCACGACCGAGAACCCAACCCTCGAGGACAACTACCTTGTGAACGGCACGGGTACGGGCACATTCTTCAGTAATTTGCAAGGGCTTGCTCCGAGAGTGACCTACTACGTGCGCGCATATGCCACCAACAGCACGGGTACAGGTTATGGCGAGGCTCTGCCGTTTACTACTTTGCCTATCGTGAAGTATGATACCATCAGGATACCCCCACCGCAACATGGCGATTGCATTGACTATTATGATACTACTATATGCGATCCCGAAGATAGTTCCAGCCATGTTATCATAGGGCCGCCAGGTGACACCATTAGGCATGTATTGATACTTTTCACTTCGACTACTGAGACGGCTTGTTTTGAGTATCTTTGGCCACGTACTGGACAAGTTTACACTAACAGCGGTACCTATTTCTATCCTCATTTATTGCGTGGAAAAATGGTTACGGACACGCTGTACCTGACCATACTCAAGCCCGCGGTGTCGGTGGCCAGCATCCCGCCAGTCACGGTGTGTGAGAACGAGACAGTCAACTTCTCCGCAAATACCACCAGTAGTGGCAGTGTTGCGCTCAACTGGTCCGGCCCCGGCAATTTCTCCGGCGGAAGCAGCGCTGTCTCTCTGACAAATGCAACAACCGACATGTCAGGTGTTTACACCGTTACCGCAACCACCATGCTGGGCGATTGCAAGGCCACGGCTACGACCGCTGTCGCCGTGACCGTCAACCCGCTGCCGGAAGTGCATATTTCGGGTAATGCCATCATCTGTCAGAACGGGAGCACCACGCTCACCGCCACGGGTGCTGAAAGTTACGTGTGGAGCACGGGAAGCGCGAGCAACAGCATCACGGTCGCCCCGACCACGAGCACGACTTACTCTGTGGTGGGCACCGACGAGAACCAGTGCCAGAATTCCGCCTCGGTGTTCGTGACGGTCAACGAGTTGCCCGATGTGGCCATCAGCGGTGATGGCCATATTTGCGACGGGGAGACGGCGCAGCTCACGGCTACGGGCGCGCAGACCTACGTGTGGTCCACGGGCAGCACAGGCGCTACCATCAATGTCAACCCTGACGAGACCACCGTTTACACGGTGGAGGGCACTGACGAGAACGACTGCTCCAATACCGCCACCTTTACGGTGACGGTCGGCGAGGGTGGCGACGACACCGTCCATGTTTCTGCCTGCGAAAGCTATTACTGGCCCATTTCCGGTCAGACTTACACCTCAAGCGGTTACTATCCGTTCAACTATAATAACAACCAGGGCTGTCTGAGTTATCACACCCTGCACCTGACCATTACCCATAATGAGACTCACGAAATTTCAATCTCGAAATGCGAATCCTACACTTGGTCTGCCAACGGTGTCACCTACACAGAGAGCGGCACGTACTATTCCGTCACCACTACCCCTACAGGATGCAACATTACGGAGGTTCTGCGGCTCAACATCAACCATGGTACCCATGACGAGGAGACGGACTGGAACTGCGAAGCGCATATCTGGGCCGCCAACGGGGAACTTTACACGGAAAGCGGCGACTATGTGTTTGAATACACCAACTTGAACGGTTGTCCCAGTTCCAAAACCCTCCACTTGACCATTAAGCACGGACAGGATGACGACGAGTACGAAACGGTCTATGGCAACAGCTACACCTGGCCGAGAAATGGGGAAACCTATCTTGAAAGTGGCGACTATGTGTATCATTACGTCAATGACGATGATTGTCCGTGCACCATCACGCTGCATCTGACCCTCATTCATCAGGAAGAATATCCGCGGGAATGTATTGAAATTATCGTGGACCAGCACGAGTCCTGCGACCCAGGCAAAGACGGTATCGTTCATCTCAAAATGCCGGCCTTCTTTAAGTCTTCTGATTATGAGGTGGAATGGACGATTCCCGGAGTGGAGACTTCCAATCAGATTTCCGTGGAAGGCTTGTCTGAGGGCACCTATTCTGTGAAGGTGATTTCCAAGAAATGTACGGATGTTATCTTTTTCAAACGTCAGTTCACTATCGAAAAAGAGGACGATTGTAACTTGCAATTGAAGATTTCCGGACCGCGCAACGTGTCGGTCGGGTGTGACGACCTGCCTACTGTGACGTTCACCGCGACGGCAACGGGCGGTGCCCCGCCATATACCTACGAAGGGTGGAATGGCAACAGCAAGACGGTGACTATCCCTGAGGGAACCACCATCATCACCTGCACGGTGAGGGATCGCAAGGGCCGGACCGCTACTGCCACCCTGAATGTTGCGGGCAAGAAGATGGACTGCGCCCACGACCCCAACGAGATTGCCGGACCGGTGGGCTATGATGACAGTGTCCGCTATGTCAACGCCACCGACAAGATGAACTACACTATCAATTTTGAGAACGATCCCGATTTCGCGACTGCGCCCGCTTCCCGCGTGATGGTGACATACGATGTGCCTGCCCAGCAGAACATCGCCTCTTTCCGCCTGGCCGACTTTGGCTTCGGCAGCCACCTCTTCACTGTGCCTACGAACGTCTCTTCCTACAGCCAACGCTTGGATGTATCTGATTCGCTGGGTGTTTGGGTGGATGTGACCGCGGGTATCGATATTGTGAATCACCAGCTTTTCTGGATATTCCAGAGTATAGACCCTGCTACAGGTTTCGAGCCGTCCAGTTCGCAAATGGGCTTCCTCCCGATCAACGATTCGCTCAGTAGGGGAGAGGGCTATGTCAGTTTCTACATCCTGCCCGACGGCGGTGTGCAGACCGGCGACACCGTGGGAGCGGAGGCGCTCATCGTGTTCGACGACAACGAGCCCATCGGCACCAATGTGTGGCGCAACACTTTCGATGCGGTGGCACCGACTTCCACCCTCCACGCTGAACTCAACGCGCAGGACTCCCTCTACTGCACCTTCTCCTTCACCGCGCAGGATGATGCAGGCGGCTCCGGCGTGCGCAGTGTCGAGACCTTCGTTTCCGTAAATAACGGCGGCTACACCTCCATCGGCAGTTGTCCTCCCGACAGCACACTCAGTTATGCGTTGGTGAACGGCCTTTTCTACCAGTTCATGTCCCTCGCCACCGACAACGTGGGCAACACCGAGCCCTTCAAGAGCGTGGCGGACACGGCTGTCAACTACAATGTGGCACCTTTCGACCTGCTGTTGAGCGGCAACACATTCTACGAATATGTGCCAGTCAATACTTACATCGGCACCTTCACCACATTGGATGACGATTTGGGTCAAACATTTGTGTATGAGTTGGTTGGTGGATATGGCTCTGTTGATAACAATCTCTTCCAAATTGTAAATAACGAATTGAGAACCAATGCGTTGTTCGAGTGCAGCCATCGGACGGAATACTACATTCGCGTGCGCAGCACCGATATCGGCGGACTCTCCATCGAGAAGGACTTCGCGCTCACCGAGCACATTCTGCACGAGACGCCTGTGACTTATCTGAGTGCGGAAATCTGTCAAGGCGACAGTTACAGCTTCCATGGACAGTTGCTGACGGACGCAGGCACCTACTCTGACACGCTGACGTCGGCCGGTGGCTGCGACAGCGTCGTGACCCTCTTCCTCACCGTTAACCCCGTTTACAACATTGCGTTGGTTGAGGAAATCTGTCAAGGGGAAAGTGTTGCTTTTGCGGGATTAACTATTACGGAATCAGGTGTTTATACGGATTCATTGCAAAGCATGAAAGGCTGCGACAGTGTTGTTACCCTGACGGTGACGGTGCAACCTGTCTATAACGTGACCGTGTCGCATGTGATGTGCCAGGGCGAGAGCTTCGACTTCAACGGAGAAATTCTCACCGAATCAGGTGCTTATGTCGATACGCTGCCGACGATTCACGGTTGCGACAGTGTGATTACATTGACTTTGACTGTGAATCCCGTCTATAACACGCCAATCACGCATGTGATGTGCCAGGGCGAGAGCTATGACTTCTTCGGCAATACGCTCACGGAAACAGGTATTTATGTGGATACTTTGCAGACGATTAATGGTTGTGACAGTGTGATTACACTGACCTTGACGGTGAATCCTGTCTATAACACGCCGATTGCACACGTGATGTGCGAGGGCGAGAGTTTCGACTTCTTTGGGCAGACGCTTACTGCTGCGGGAACATACACCCACACGCTGCAGACTGTCAACGGATGTGACAGTGTGATTACGTTGGCGTTGACTGTGAATCCGGTCTATAATACACCGATCATGCATGTGATGTGTCAAGGCGACAGCTACAACTTCTTTGGCAATACGCTCACAGAATCAGGTGTTTATGTGGATACTTTGCAAACGGTTAACGGTTGTGACAGTGTCATTACGCTGACCTTGACCGTGAACCCGGTAGATTCTACAGAATTCACGGAAACGGCTTGTGAGGAGTATGTCTGGAACAATGAAACCTTTACTGTTTCCGGCGACTACACGCGGACGTTCACAAATGCGGCGGGTTGTGATAGTACGGTGACGCTTCACCTGACCGTCAACCACGGTACGCACAATGTTGAGACGGAGACCGCGTGCGATAACTTCACGTGGCACGGCGAAACATATAACATGTCAGGTACTTACACGTATGCTTACATCAATGACAATGAATGCGCCAGCGTTGATACACTGCACCTTACCGTCAATTATGGCACGTACAATGTTGAGACGGAGACTGCATGCGAGAGCTTCACGTGGCACGGCGAAACATACAACACGTCAGGTATTTATTCGTATGCCTACACTAATGATAACGGTTGTGCCAGTGTGGATACGCTCCAATTGACCATCAACTATTCATCGACCACCGACTTCTCCATTACTACCGCTGACTCTTGTTACGAATGGAACATGGTAAGCTACTGTGAGACGGGTGACTACACTCAAACATTACAGACGGTGGAGGGTTGCGACTCCGTGGTGACCTTGCACCTGACCATCACCGTTGGCATTGATGACCATGACCTTTCCGGCATCGATGTCTTCCCGAATCCGACCAACAGCATTCTCAACATCAAAGGGGAGGATATGCAGAGGATTGTCATCTACAACGACAATGGCCAGCTTGTCTATGCGGATGGAAGCGTTGTCTCCGATTTGAAACAGGTGGATGTTAGCCACTTCGCTGCAGGCCAGTACTTTGTGAAAGTTCTGCTTGGCGACGGTAGGACGGTCACACGGAAATTCATCGTCACGCGACGGTAAATATAAAAAACTGTTATTTTGCGGTCAGTTAACATGGTGTATTATGCATTGACGAAATTGAATCCGATATGAAAAATAAACTTTTACTCCAGCTTTTCTGTATTCTGTGTATCAGCATAATAGCAATTAATAATCCCCTGTCAGCCTCCCCCGTGGATATTGCCACCGCGCGGAAGGCAGCCACCCATTTCTATAATTGGAAAATGGGGCGTTCGGTGGCGGAAAAGGATGCATCATTGGCATTTATCCAGTATGTTGGGGATGATGTCTCGGATGTGGAAGGAAGGACGCCCGCCTTTTACGTCTTTAATTTCGGGAATCATTTTGTGATGATGTCCGCGGATACGCGCATTAAACCCGTGTTGGGCTATTCCACGGAGTCGGCGTTTATTACTGAATCGATGCCGGAACAAACGGAGTGGTTCTTTGGGGAATATGTCCGTGAGATTGAGAACATATACCAAACGGTGTCGGAAGAGGAGTGCGGGGAGACGGCGGCGAAATGGCGGCAGCTGGTCGCCGGCGAACTGCCGGTGATGGCCACCAATGCCACGGCGGTTGTTGGACCGTTGCTGACGACCAAGTGGGACCAGAACAGTCCCTACAATTCGCAGTGCCCTTCCGATTCATACGGTCCTGGTGGTCACGCATACGCGGGCTGTGTGGCGTGTGCCATCTCCCAGATTATCCGCTACTGGTCGTACCCCCTCACGGGTGTTGGCAGTCATAGTTACCTGGCTAACTTTTCATCCCAAGGATATGGGGATTACGGTCTTCAGAGTGCCGATTTTAGTTCGGGCAACTACGATTACAGTTTGATGCCGAACTCATTGAA
>Ga0247610_10003721_pt1 | contig 16586 bp, 20 predicted proteins | sample 174DNAGHGhighgp2_FD_193483 | JGI IMG/M metagenome (GOLD analysis project Ga0247610, IMG submission 193483) | Sheep rumen microbial communities from Palmerston North, Manawatu-Wanganui, New Zealand - 1742 DNA GHGhigh gp2 | ecosystem: Host-associated > Mammals > Digestive system > Stomach > Rumen... | reverse complement strand
TGGAACGAATACATGAATGGATGAATGTATGAGTGACGATAGAGTAGTGGGAGTGTAGAGGGAGGAGAGAGAAGGGAAGGATCAGCGCTAAAGAGAAAAAGGAAAAGGACACAACCGAAGTTGTGTTCTTATTATTATGTGAGGTCTTTTCATGTTGACCCATCGTAATATTTTAGTTCGAGTTCCTCCCAAGTACTTCCATTGTATCTTTTCCATTCTGTATGAACCCATGCTGAACCGTTATAATATTGCGGAGTATTCTTTGGAGGTAATGCTAGAATAGTGACGACCATATAACCAGCTGTACTAGATGATGCTCCTTGTGTTAAGACTCCTGATGATACAGCATTTGTAAGAGCAGTTATATCTGAAGAATTATCTCCCATATAACCGGATGGATATTCTGTAGTAGTTGATCCAATTATGAATCCTGAACCTCCACCACCACCAGCTCTTATATCATCAGATGAACTCATAATACCACCTGAACCACCACCGTATCAGCCATCTCCACCAGAGCCATATGTGGATTTTCCTCCTTTACCAAAAGTACCAGAAGCTCCGTGTCCTGATGATTGTCCGTTATTACCACCACCTCCACCAAATGTTGGTCTTCCTCCTCATCCACCATATGCAGTCCAAGTTGTCATTCCGTTATTATAAGTTGCATTAGTTCCTGTTCCTCCAATAGATCCACCACCAAGACCACCTGGATATCGCCTTGCAGAATATCCATATCCATATTCACCTGCATTACCAGCAACAGCTATTCTATAATATAAATTATATGATGAACCATAGCATAAACAAACACCACCAGCAATTGTAAAATAAAATAATTGCGATGGTGCTTTTGAAGTATCAAATGTGAATTCCGCTTTTCCACCATTGGACCCATTTGAATAATTGTCTTCTGCTCTTCTTCCATATAGTACTATATTACATTTATATTTAGCAAAATCTATAGGTTTACTATTATTATTTCCTGTATAAGTTATAACATCACCGACTTGAAGGCCGGCTAAGGATTCAAGATTTGTATAATTAGCCATGGTACCTCCTAAGCGGCTGGTTTAATCCATATTGTTCCTGTAACAGGATTAGCTGGTTCAGTTGAGCTATATATAATATTTAAATCAGCTTGTGTTAATGTTACTGCTCCTGTGTGTCCATTAACAGATTGAACAGCATCTGTTGGAGTTAATAATTCTTGCCAGTTTGCTAATGTTGAAGCACCAGCTGTTTGTAATATAAATGATTTATTTAAATCTGTTCTAACTGCTATATCACCTACTTGTGCAGTTAATGCTAACATAGCAGCTTCACTTGAAACTACAAATGTATCTGTAATAGCTAATGCAGGTAAAATTGAAGTACTTAATTTTCCATTTGCATCTAATACTGGAACATCTCCTGAGCTTATACCTGTATCAACAGATGCAGCGGTTCCTAAAGTAGGTTTATTAGTTAAATCATTATAATTTCCACTAAATGTTGGTATCTTATAAGCAGTTCCACCAATGTCAACTGATGTTAAATCACTTTCTGTTCCTGCTAATGTAGGATTAGGGTTAACATTATAGAAGTTATATGATATACCAGCTGAAGTATTATATATTTGCATACCTAATACTTGTGAGTTATCTGTAACCATATTAGTAATATTATAATTTGGAAGATCACTTGTAGTAGCTAATGTTGCATCAGCAGTATAGTTTGTTGTATCAGGTAATACAAAACCATAAGTTAAGTTATCATCTGTTACAATTTTTCCATCTAAATATAGATTATTAAATCCATTAGCAGCTTGACCTAAGTTTACAGTGCTTCCTGATAATGGTGCAATAGCTTTATTACAATATAACGCAATATTATTTAATTGAAGTTTTCCTTCATCAGTTCCATTGCCATCAGTAGTTTTAATAGTTACGGCACCATGGCCTGATACATTAACACCAGACATTTCGTAATAACTATTAGGTGATTTAAATTTATTAGCTACAACTTCTTTATAAGAATGTGTACTATCACCTAAAACGTATGTATTGAATGCCTTTGGAATAAGGTCTTCATCTATTACTGGTAATTCAGATTTAAGTGCATAATTAGTTAAATCTACTGTTGCACCACCTAATAATTCCCAGAAATATGGACTAGCCTTTCCAGTTAAAACAGCATATATACGATCAAAATCTTGATAAACAAAATATGGTGAATCTGGATTATAATAAGCAGCAGAAACACTACCAGAAACTGGAGTTGTTGCAGCTTCATCATCGTACCAACCATTTATAGAATTTTGTTGATCAAATATATAGTATCTGTTATAAGTTCCACCTTGGGTATTTTTTATTATAGCTTTAAAATTAGTTGTGTCAAACTTAACTGATATAGAATCATTATATGTATCACTATAAATTGTCTCATATTCAGATACTGGTTCCTCACCAAATATTACACCTAAAGTTTCCATTTCATAAGTTGTTGGTAATGTATAACTATAAGCTTCCTTTAATTCATCTTTTTGAATCATGTATTCATCATATTGATTTTCATCATCTGAGCTTGAATTAGGAACGAATACTATTTCACCTTTATAACTTTCATAAGTTTCAGATGTAGCTTCAGGTAATTGACTTAATACCTCAATACCAATAGTTGTTTGACCAGGTTCTCCTTGAGGTCCTTGTGGACCAGTATCTCCCTTATCACCTTTCTCTCCTTGAGGGCCTGTAGCTCCAGTATCTCCCTTAGGACCTTTAAGTTGAGCGTAATAATCAATTAATAATGTTGTAGCAGATCCGTCAGTAATCTTAAATAACTTACCTGTATAATCCATTAACCAACCGATGTTAACACCAGCTGGAACGTTAGTAGAACTTCTATTAACAGTATGGATTTCAGTGCTACCAATTAATCCACCATAACTATAAACGGGTTGATAATCAGCTTTTAATTTTTCAATGTCTTTAGTATTCTCATATACTTGTTGTTGCATGTTTTGAGATTCTTTTGTAAATTTTATCATTTGATCCTCCTAAATAAGTTGTGGACTTGAAACTTGACTTCCACCTATAGTTGCTCAATATTCAAGTAATAATGTTTCATCATCACCACCAACGATTCTGAATATCATTGCTGTCTCAGTCATTAAGAAGCCGTTGTTAATTCCAAGAGGAACATTTGTATCTTCTCTTGCAACATATGTATCAGTTGATTCTAATGGCGCATATGATAAATACCACTCCATTATTTTGCCCTTTAAATCTTCAATATCTTTAGTATTTTCGTATACTTGCTTCTGTATATTGTTAGCTTGAAATTTGATCATTTATGACCTCCTTAATTGTGTCTTCTAAAGTTTGTTCTTTGAAGAATTCATCTTCTAATTCTTTTTTCTTAGCTTCTTCAGCTTCTAATCTTTCTTTCTCATCTAATTGTGCCTTGTACCATAATTCGTAATCTAACCATTTAGTTGTAAACATTTCTTGTACAGTACTCATATGGACTAGTCCTAATATTAGATTTAATACTATTGAAATAATACCAGATATCATTTGTGCTGTATTCCATGTAAGGAAAGCCATACCTAAACCTAAAACACCTGCGATTGTACCAAGTGTTTGAAAAATACCTTTATTTCTTTTAGCTTTCTTTTCCCATTCAAATGGGTTGATTGGAATAAACTCTTTCTTCTCTCTAGCATTATTTTCTCTATTTAAACGTTTTGCTTCTATGTATTCAGGATCATCTTGTATAATAATTTTTCCTTGACTATGTAACGCTAAGAATATACATACACAACATATACCCATACATATTGAAGTTACTACATATATAATCCACTCAACAGCTGTTTGAGGTATATTAGTTTTACCAGAAAGGTAACTTCCTAATAGTGGTAATACAAATATACCTATCACTGCTGCAAAGAAGACTACAATCCAGTTTTTATACTCTATAAAAGCTTCACGTTGTTTCGCTTTACGAGCTTTTTGATCTGCAGTCATGTAACCTCCTCTAACTATTATTCTCCAGTATCAACTGGAATTCGTTTATCAATTTCTTTATTAATCTTAGCTTTATCTCTGTAGTATTTATGTAAAGGTCTTATTACGAAGTCATCAAGCATAGCGCATATACCTGAAACTAATACAACGATTTCTACACGTTTTACTACAAAATAAGCTGCGAATATTAAAATATATGTAATGGCTCTACAATTGAATTTGACCTTAATGCCTAGAATTGTAAGCATAAAAGCCACGAAACTTATTGCACCAAAAGTTACTTTATTTTCAGTTTTTATAGAGCCATTTAGGCATCCTGCGACACCAAATATGATGGCAGGCAAGAATGTTAGGAAGAATCCAATGAAGAATAATATATGAGAGATCTTTACATACTTCTCTGTGATTTCGCTCATTATTCCTCCTTATTCTTTTCTTCAAGTTTTAATTCGTAATTATCAGCAAGTTCCTTAAATGTTTTCATTAGATCTTCTAGCTGTTTCTTTAGTTCTTTATTATCCTTCTTAAGATCATAGTTTTCACTAAAAAGACACTTCATTTGATCCTCTAACTTTTGATAACTAGAACTTTCTTTTATCTTATTAGCTTCATCTTTGAATCCCTTTATATAAGAGAAAGTACAGAATACCCAAATGAATCCTAACACTAATGCTGGTAAATATGTAATAATTAATTCTTTCATTAATCCTCCTCATCAATATCTGATATAATTCTTGGTCCAAACTCTGGAGCAACAACACGTTTGAAACATACTTGGAATTGTCTTAAGAAGTTTTCAGTAACATCTGTTGATAATGCTTCCCATAATATAGAATATCCTTCTATTTTTGATCTTTTGTAATTAGTTGTATTTTGATCATTAATATAGGCAGTTTCTTCTAAAGTAGATGTACCTGGTGCTGTTGCATCACCAAATGCATGGTTATGAATAGCTTTAGATCCTTGAAGTAAATCATCTTCAGATAATTCACGAAGTTTTTCTTGTAATTCAATTTTTTTCTCCCATGTTGGACCATATTTATATATTATACTGAATAATTTATATTTAAATTGATTAACAGTTAAGTTAGCTATTGGTGTACCACCAAATTTAGCATATAATAATCCATAAAGAATTTCTACATAATCATTATAATATATATTAGTTCCATTCTCTACAGCTTTTACATCGTCACTAGTATGTAATCTTTGTCCATCTGGAGCAAGACCTGAAGCTAAATATTCAGTTTTAAATTCTTCAGAGTCTTCCCAAATTTCTGTTAATAGCATTGTATTATACTTGTCCATTATCATCATCTGAACCTCCATTATCTTGTGGTTGTCCTTGTTGATCTTCTTGTCTATCATACATTACGCCATCACCATTTAAGTCAGCCATAACTAAACTTTCAGCTGGTTCATACCACATAACAGTTCCCCATATACTATTACATATATTACAGAAATCTTGTCTACGTGTAATGTAATCTTGCATAACTAATCCAACTGGACCACCATTAATTGCAGCTTCTGCATTTAATTCTTGAGCTTTCTTTTCATAAAGACCACCATTATCAATACCATATGTTGATAATCTGAAATTTTCTAATGATTGTAATGCAATCATGTACTCTTCAGCATTATTAGTTTTACCTATACCAGTTAATTCTTGTAATTCTATTTGAGATGTAATTGGAACCCATCCTAAACCAGTTAATGCAGCATTTTGGAATGCCATTGAAGCATCTACTACATCACCTGATTGATCACCATCTTGTACTCTTAAACCAGTAACACCTGATCCAAGAATTAATGATGTTCTCATATAAGGATACATTTCTGACATAACATCTAATAGAGGGTCTTGTAAGTTAGCTCTAGGAATAACATTCATACGATTATATTGTGGAGTATAATCTTGTAATATAACAGCTGAATTATCAAAATCTTCTAATGTAACAGTTTCTTTTGGTGTGTATACAACATTTAAATGAAGATTACTTAAAAAACTTTCAATTGGTGTCTTGCTTCTATTATTGTCATTATCTGTTGCACTAGCATTATAAGCTACTGGTCTTATTTGTTTATAACGACCATAAACATCTAGACCATTTCCATCAGAACTTGATAATGCGAATGGTAAGAAGAAGAATTCATCTAATTCTTTATTATAGAAGAAACATAATTGTCCTCTATCATAAAGCATAGATTCAAGTTCTTGACTTGTTAAATTAGCTGGGAGATTATGCCAAGTACCACGATTTACAGCTGTTTGTTTATCTTTTATACGTAATTCCTTTTTAATATCAGATTTTAACTGAGCTGGATCAGAACCAAACTTAACAGGAAGCTTGGTTTTAGGATCCATACCAGCCTTAATCATCCAATCTATATTAGGAATACAAGCATTATTCTTTTTATTTCCATTTACCATTTATTACCCCCTATGAGCATAATACATTCTTTTTGATGGGTCGCTTAATGTATCTGATTCTAATATGCCTTCTAATTGAGCTCGTTTTATACTTGGAGCTGCCGTTGCAATAAATTTTTCACTTTGTGAATTTTTCATTGACCATTGAGCATCCATAGCTTTAGTTAAATAATCACTATATTGTTGATTTAATGATTGGAAATTTCTTTCTTTACGAGCTAATCCAGCTTTTCTTACTTCTTTTGGATCCATTGACCACCAATCTTCTGCATTAGGATCATCAGGATCTCATTTTCCAGCTTTGGCTTCTGCAGTATCTGTAGCAACAGCTTCCTTTCTCATCATATTTGCATTTGTTGATGTTATTTCTTGTAATCCAATTTTAACATCTGGATTATTATTAAGAAAAGCTTGTTGTTCTTTATTTAATCCTTGCATAAATTTAATTTCTTCAGCTCCTGCCATTTGATTATATTTTATTTCTTGTCTGGCTAATTCGCCTCTATATTTTTCTTGTTCAGCAATATCTCTTTGTTGTGATAGATGCTTTCCAGCAACGGCTGCACCAGCAATAGTTCCAAGAGCTCTATTTGTACTATCTTGTATGCTCATTTTATCCTCCTATATATATTCCTTTTTGGACTTCTGCGGAAAGTGTCTCAGCGAAATGATTATCTGATTCTTCTATTATTCCTTCTGGTGGAAGTAATCTTATTAAATCACCTTTAATAAATGTTTCTCCATTAGGATTTAAGAATTCAAATATTTGGCCTTGTTTCATAACTGACATTCCGTAATATTCCATTTTTCTATCAAATGCTTCTAATTCGCTATCAGATGCTTCATACATTTCTAGTACTGGAACTAATGTAAAGTCATTAGTTAAGCATCCTATATTTCTTATAGTATTTGGAAGAGCTTTTATATTTTGAAGATTATGTTCAAATAATGTTTTAGCTTTATCAATAGCATCATTACGTAATTTTCTATTATTTTCAAGGTCTATTACGCCTGTTACACCACTAGCAATTCCACCTACAGCAGCACCTGCAATTGCAGCGTATGGATTACCACCACTTGCAACAGCTCCTGTCATTGCACCACTAGCTGCACCAGTAAAGATACCAGTAATTGCCTTAGCAATATCTTCTTCTCTTCCTATTTTATTTTGTAATTCAAGAGTATCAATCTCTCTGTTGAATGTATTAAGATAATTTTTATTTTGTATTTCAAACTCTACCCATTTATCAGTCATAGTTGCAATACTAAAATCACCTTGTAAAATTAATCCACGGCCATCTTGGAAGTTGTTACCATACATTCCTTTAAATTGAGGTCTGACTCTTATATAAGGATTAAAAGGTTTATATGTATAACTAGCAAGATAACATTCTACACCTCTATTCATTGCAGGATTAAATTCAAATGATGCTGCAAAGTTAGGTGATGATAATCTATAAATTCTAGTATTATATTCTTTTTTAATATTATTTACCGGAGTACTATAAGGCTGATAATTATCATTTTTATTTAATAATATTATATCATCTTGTTGACAATTAGAACAGAACATCATTACTCCAAGAACAGCTGGTGTAGCTGATTGGTCTGTTATAATTACATAATCTTTACTTAATACAGAACCTGTAAGGTCTATATTTCTATCTACTGAATTAATATATTCTCTACATGGACAATAAGGTAATATTTGTACATCATAAACATTACTTCCTCCTGCCAGAGCTAGAGATTGCATAGTATTAATAGCTAATTCCTTATTACTTCTAATAGTTACTGTTTGACTATTATTTATAAGTGATATATTTAAATCATCACTATAAGGCATACAAACCATATCATATGTTCCATCAATTAAATGCTTTCTTGAATTAGGTATACTAACTACTCCTGCGGTTTCTTCTCTTAATACTATATACCATTTAACTATATCATAGTAGACATCAAATTGATCTGAACTAGAATCATTTTCATCAAATGTAATTACTGAATTTCCATATGCAGTATTAGTAGTTGTATTAATATATGCTCTTCCGTATGTATATACTGGATCAGATGTATTAAATGATAATTGTCCGTCGGTTGTAGTAAATCTAACTTCAGCTCTGTATATTTTTCCATCACTTAAATCCTTAATTACAGTACCATTAATATTATTTCTAAGTGTTGCAACTAGATTATTATCTATATTTAAACCACTGAATGCAGAATTATTTTTAATTGCATTCATAAAATTTGAATATAATAATGGATTTGGATCTAATTGATTATTTAGCATATAATAATATAATGTATTAATATATGAACTTGATTGTGGAGTATTTACAGCTCCTCATTTTATTTGATTTACTTTTTGTGTAAATTCAAGTGTAGTTAAATGATTAACTCCAACACCAGTATATGGACGTTCATCAATATTATCATCTATACCATATATGTCATAGTTACATGCGACTTTTTTACCTAAATCGATATTAAGATGAACTAAATCATAACTTTGATTGTTTCCAATTTGATTAAGTACTGGAAGATTGATTAACATAGTATATGCTCCATCTCCAGTATTTGAACATGCATATTTTGTTGGTGTTCCTATTGGTAAACCACCAGAATTACTTTTAACAGCATAATCAGAATACTCCCATTCACTAAGATTATTAACAACGATAGCTGCCTCTGTACCTATTGTCATATAAGTAGAAATAGAACCACCAGTTCATTTCTTATCTAAATATCCAACAATCCATGCTGAATTAGTATCATCATATAATGGTATTTGATATTTCTTTATTTGGTTATATCTTTGACCTTCATCATTGAATATTAAATCATCTGATGGTAGAACATAGCCTCTTTCTATAAAATACTCACTATTCATCATTAAATCATAGAAATCGGCACAAATATCTCTTTTTAAAGTAAAATGATATTGACCTCCTCTTGTAAGGTCTGAATCTATAATAAACCATCTACTAAATACTGAAGGATTTGTATCTCTTTCTTCAAGTAAAACGTAGTCTGGTTGATTGCTAATGTAAGATTGGTTTACTATTATTTCAGTAGATAAACCATCACCTAGAGAGACATTAACATTCTCTACAGTGGTATTTAATTGGTATCCTCCATTAAGATAATCCGTGATAGTGTCTAGTTTTTTAACTTGTCTATTATAATAGTTATTATAATTTAATAAATATATATTATATTTCATCTAGTTCCTCCTTATAGGAAAAGGGAAATGACCCGATTGAATCATTTCCCTATTTTTATTAAACTGCTTTAACTGTTAAGAATGGATAATTCTTTAAGTAGCATGGATTTGAGTAACCCCAAATTAGATACTTGTTTTCAGTTAATGATCTAGGGTTGAAGAATGAAGTTTCAGTTTCAAATGCACTCATGAATGGAACTGCATTCTTGTGGATGATCTTACAGATTATATCATCTGTTTCAATATAAACATCAGCTTCTGCAAAGTCTTTGTTTGTACCAACAGTAGCTCCTGCAGGGATTTCATCACCTGGGAATACATGATAAGCTGTACCTGAAACAGTTACATCTGCTTCGATTAATGAACGAATAGTTCCCTTAGTTGGATCGTATGCATCATTTGCATTGATAACTTTACCAGAACCTTTATCGCTAGCAGCAACTGCTTTACCGAAATATCTTGCAGGTAAAACATTATCTTCAAATTTATCTACTAAACCATCTTTGTGGAAGATTGTAGGTAAATCGATCTTTTTGATCTTATTAACGTATTTAGAGTTCCATACGAATAATAAATCATCACCGCTATAGCTTCTTAGATATCCATAATCATTATAATCTCTTGAGATGTCTTTTAAATCAACTAGTAAATCAGCAATACCTTGAGCAATTGCTTCTGCTTCTAATCTATTAGCTTCTTCACCAGTAGCACTACCTACTGTTGTTGATACTGGAATAGTAACAGTAGCTTTTGTAGCTTGAGAAACTGTATTACCAACGAATGAATTGATTAATGTTGATTCATAAATTCTCTTAGTTTCTGCCATCCATCCTGTCATAACTGCATGGAATTGTGAGAATGCTCCTTCTGTAGACCAAGCTCTCTTAGTTAAATAATTATCTAATGTAAGCCAGATCATTCTGAATTTATCAATAGTTACATATTGAACTGCTGGAGCAGCAGGTTTCTTAACTGCTAGTAAATTACTAGCTTCTGAATAGTCACCCCAAGCTGTTGAGCTTAATGCGTCTGTAGCGTAGAATAACTTTGTATCACCATAAAGTGTACCATCTGTTTTAAATCTTGATGCTAAATCACCATAAGTACCTTTAATATTGTCTGAGAATACTTGTTGAGAAATGATCATGTTATAAATAGCACCGAAGATTTCATTAGCGTTTAATTGGCCAGTAAATGCGCCAGTATTTGAACCAAATGCCATAGTTCCTCCTTAAATTATTATTTTATCTTCGAGCTCTCATTGAACCATCATCTTTGGTTCTTCTCATTAGCTCTTGAGTGAATAATTGAGAATTCCCGTTGGCATAATCAATACATTCCTCCAGTGCTTGAGCGACTTGTTCAGCTTTTAAAGCATCAGCGTCATTATCAATATATTGCTTACCATTTGGTAAGAATGGGTCTCTACCGCCATTTTCTAGAATTGCACTTCTTAATTCAAGAGTTGCTTTTATATAATCTAGATTAGTCATGTCTGGACCATTTTTAAATAAGTCGGATCTTAATTCATCGACAGACTTTTTTTCTGAGTCATCGACTAGACTTACTTGATTGCCTTCCTTTAAAGCTTGAATAAGTTCCTTTTTCTCACGTTCTAATTGCTCGTATTTATCACGTGGAACTGAATTTGCTTTGATTTCATTTATGGCTGAAATATAATCAGTAGCATCAGTTTGCTCTACTTGATTATCAACTACCTCGGCACGTTGAGTTAAGTTTTGGTTATCTTCCATGTTATCCTCCTATATTTTCTCTAATATTTCCTTTATTACATTACTATATAAATCAAGTAATTTACACAACTCTGGTGTAATATTATGATTTTTTTCCATTATAGTTTGAATTTGTGTTATAATGTGTATATGCTTTGATAAAATTTCTTCTTTATTTTCCATGTTATCCTCCAATAATAATTTTTATATAAACTAGTGAGGCACTACCCGATTATTGAATTGAAAAGTACGACAGTTCTCAAATGTCCGCACCTCTTCGGTTCGTTTCGGCTCATTTGATTATTCAAAATATAATACGGATGCTCTTCCAGCTCTAAAACAGACATAAATAGATTCGTCTTTCGGACTTTCTAAAAAAGTCTGTTATTAGCCATTTTTACGTGGTTTTAATAATGATATTTCCTTTTGAAATAATTTAAATGTTACAAGATTTTTATAATGATATCCTCTAGCATCAAATGTGTTAATTATTTCTTGGGCAACATTTTTATCATAAAAACCATCAATGTAAGGTCTCATATATATAGCTGATTTATGTTCATTATTGTATGGAGCAATTACACCATCATCCCATACAGTAAATCATGTATCTTCCTCTTTATCAAATTTTATTAGATAATTTGGATGTACTAAACGCTTTTTATTTACTAATGAATAATCAGTTCTGATTTTATTAGTAAATGTACTTGCAGTAGGCATTAAAATATCAGCTATTGAGCCTTTACGCATTTTTTGATATGCTTCTGTAGGTTCCATATATTCTACGACAGCACGTTTTGAATGTAATTTATATCTACCAAATTTTTCTGGTATAAAATTAAATGCTGCCATAATATCAGATGCTTCTTCTAATGTATTACCAATACAGATAACTCTGATACGTTGTTTAGTATTACGTACTAAGTTTTCTAATTGGTTTGTAAATGCATATACAATATCGAATGATTTCTTTTCATCTTTTTCTCTTGCTAACTCATCTAAACAGATATTGTAAAACATTTTAGGATCATTTAAGAAATCCTTATCAAAGTATCCTGAACCTTTATCATTATAGAATGTGTTAAGAGCTAATACTCTACACATCAACTCTTTCTTTATTATTTTAGTTTTACCATCTTTATCAGGTTTTGATCTTTTAGTTACTTCATATACATTATTACCACTAGTAACTAGATCTAAATTATAGATACGTCTTAAATCTGGATCTATAAGCTTTTCAGCATTATTCTGTAATAATTTCTTTTGGGATGCTTCTGTTAATCTTAACCAATAGAATGGACGCTTATATTTTCTTCATTGTCTTATAAAGAAATCTGTAGTAGCATATGACTTACCAGCTTGTCTTCCACCTAATAAAAAGTAGAAGATAGCCCAGTCATATCCTAAAATAGATTGTAATCTATAAAACTCACGAGTTGAATATTTTGCATTATTACCTGGCATATTAACTTCCAAATAATTCCATTGATACGTAATCTTTTGCTATAACAGTAGCATATGTTTCATCTTTACCTTCACGTAAAGCTTCATTCTTTTTTTCCCAATAAGTTTTCTTTACTAAATCGCCAGCTCTTAATTCAGTATATTCTTTTCTTGAAACCACTTCGCCTCTAGCATGTTGAGCTTCAACATATGCATTAGCTTGTGCTTTACTATATGAATAAGTTTGGCTGTCAATAATCTTATTACTAAGATTTGTCGGTTTAACGCCTTTTTCAACGGATTTTTGGTATTCATCTTGTAATCTAGCCTTGAATTCTCTTTCAGTAAGCATTCTTTGTTGCATACCAAATCCTTGACGTTCCATTTTATTTCTATTTATAATATAGTTTTTTCTATAAGCATCATAGTCGGCTTTGATTACTTTACCATTGCCGACTTTTACTTTTACCCAATTATTCTTTGCCATCATGTTCCTCCACAATTACAATTTGGTCGTCTACTAATGTAAACTTTAATACTTCTGCATCTTCTCTAAAGATATCACCCCAAACCCAATTTTCTCTAGGAACTATTCTATCATAATAAGTTCTACCACGAACTACAGCTTGATATTTACCATCTTCTATAAATTCATATGAACCTTTAGATTTAAATCTTAATGTACAATCTATATGATCATGACCCCATTCACAGATATTTAAACCTTCTCCTTGTCCATGATATATATCTTTTGGTCCGTCACCATAGTACCAAATACCATCTGTATTAAATGCAAGTGGAACAAATCCATTGTCTAATAATCTATTATATAGTTCTCTTACACGTTTGTTGTTATCATTAATTGCATCTCTAGAAAGAGCAGCCCATTTAGCACTACAACATGGAATTGATTGCATATATCCAATTGTAGCATTCAAAATATATTTATATTCAGGTTTAGATTTTCTTCCAGCATATAATGTTTCTATAACTGGTCTGAATTCAGGATGTGTATTAACTAATCCTGATGGGAATGAACTATGGAAATCAATATGATGACAATGTTTATATGTTTTACCTGGCATACCAAACATTGTTAAATCAATCATATATTTTTCGATTTCTTCTTTATGTTTTCTTCCATCTGTTTCAGCATAATCATCTAAATCAATATTATTATCTAAACACATTTTCTTAAATAATTTGAATGCATCTCTACCAAATAATGTAGTATCAGTTCCATCATCTGCTGTAGCTGTATTAACAGTTCTAAATTGTATTCTATACATATATTCATCAACAACTGTTAATTCAAATATAGATTTAGTAGCACGAAAATCATATGCAGGAACTATTGTTCTTGAATATGAATATGAACCAATTTTAGTTCTTTCTATTTTATTATAATGTCTTTTCTTGAAGATTTTGACTAAATCATTCATAAATTTGGCATTTTCTTCTGTCGGATCTAATTGAGTACAAGGCATCTTGTACTGATTTGGATTCCATACACGCTTTACACGTTTAATATCTTTAAGTTTCATATACCCTCCTTTGTATCCAGAACCACTAGAACTAGAAGGGCCCATCCTAGTAGTTCTGTAGAGGATACATGTTATATATGATTTAATATCATATAATTAATTAGTTCATTCTTTTTTAAAAGTTTTTATTATGCCCAGCCATTTTCCTTTTTGAAATCTCTAATCATTTCAGCTGCGCATTCTTTTGTAACATCACTTGCTAAATTTATATTTAAGAATTTTTTAATAAATAATTTTTGTTTTTCAGTAGCAAGTTCGTTAGTTGTTTTCTTAACCTCAGGTTCCTTCTCTGTGGTACTTTCTGGGACTTTCTTGGCACTTTTAGAAGTGTTTGATACCCCTTTATTATCTGCCCACGAAGGTTGCCCAAAAGTGCCTATAATTGTGTTTGTCATATACACCATTTTATTATATTTTTCCCATTCTGATTCTAGGGCAATATCATTAAATTCTTCACTAACGATTGCTTCACCAACTTTTGTACTAATTTTTAATTCTATTTTCATATTAATCCTCCATTATTCTTTTAATTATTTTATTTGCCACTTCGGGCTTAATTATTACATTGTATTCACCTAGTATTTCTACTAACGCTTTTGAAGCTGATATTTCATAACTCCATATTGGTTCTTCATCAAGTTCATCAAATAATATCATTTTCATTTTGCTACCTTTTTTTAAGCCATCTACCCAATTATCATAGATAGCATAGATTGTTTGGCATCTATCAGTGCTAGCCATGATCCAAGTTACTTGTTGTTTATTTAATTCATCCAATAAAATCATCCATGGACTCATCTTTTCTTCTATCATATATCCTCCTTATCTTTGTTTTCTAGTTAATTTACCAGTTCTAACTAGACCCATATTTCTTCTAAATGATTCTGTGATCTTTGAATTAGTACAATTTAATAATTTAACTAATTCTGGTAGTGTATATTCCTTACCTTCATATGTGTAAATATATCTTACACGTGGTTCTGTAGGTTGTTTTCTACCTTTAGCATTTTGATTACCTTTTTTACCAGTCTTTTTAACTGGATTTACATTTTTTGCATTTTCTAATGGTGTTACCCAACGTAAATTCTCAGCACGATTATCAAGTTTATTTCTATTGATATGGTCTACTAATAAATTTTTGCTTATATAATTACTTAATACTTCTTCTGTGCTCATTCCTTCTGGAAGTGGACACCATGCTAATGCTACCAATTTATGTGTAGGCATAGATATTTGCTCTTTATTTTTTACTACCTTTGTAACTAGATATTCATAGCTACCATACATTCTACTCTTTAATATCTTATTAAATTTAATAGAATATATTTCACCATCAGCTGATGCATAATAATATTCAAATCCTGGTATCTTTTTAAATTCTTTATTATTGATTAACATGTTCATCCTCCTTATTAAATGTTAATACACTTTGTGGTTTTAATGTGAACCTCATACTTCTGTATACAGGATCATCAATATCTCTAGGATTCTTATTAGTATAAGAACAGCCTTCATCCTTAAATACATAATAACCTTTCTCTACAACATGAGCGTCTTCTGGATGTCCATGTCTTCTTGGCCATACATAATATGATTTAGGTATATATAGTTGCTTCTTTTCATCTTCTAAGCACTCTCTTATATTTGAGAATATTTCATTCTCTAAATTTTCATCTAGCCATGCTTCGAAATACCTAACGATTTGCTCTAGATACACATCACCTAGCCAATCAACAGGTCCATCTGGATTATTATCATCTGGAACGTACCAGACCGACCACTTATTAAATTCATTAAACTTTTTCATATATCCTCCAATTCTATATCTTAATAGTTTGTTTCGATGATTCTAAACCTTTAGAACATCTATTATTAATACTACTTATAATTTTTTGTTATAACTTTAAGATGATAAATGTTTAGAACTAAAACTTTAGAATTAAACGTTTATGTAGCGGGGCCGTTCCTTTAGCGGCATTGTTCCATCCTCTCCTCCCTCTACACTCCCACTACTCTATCGTCACTCATACATTCATCCATTCATGTATTCGTTCCTTATAGTCATTCGTTCCTTGTTCATCCGTTCACTACGTCACTCATGATTCGCTTCATGACTTCTCTCCACATTCGTCATTCGCTCACTCCTCTCCTCTCCCTCTCCCTAAATCTCATGTCCTCTTGCTATAATATTTT